>Ga0209396_1002101_pt1 | contig 21230 bp, 18 predicted proteins | sample GOMGulsemesocosm_6_FD_184638 | JGI IMG/M metagenome (GOLD analysis project Ga0209396, IMG submission 184638) | Methane-oxidizing microbial communities from mesocosms in the Gulf of Mexico - GOM8C Gulf of Mexico (SPAdes) (version 2) | ecosystem: Environmental > Aquatic > Marine > Cold seeps...
CCATATTTCAGTGCATTATTGTCTGACGCATGTTGATGTATTTCATCGACATAACCGTCCTGATAGGCTTCACCAGGGTTAAACAGGTTTTTAGACGTTGCTTCGGTATAGGCAGTTTGCAATTCGGTATATGCAGTAGATAAATTATCTTCGGTTAATAGCGAATAATAAACAACGAGATACATCAACTCCAACTTGGTGTTCGACAAACCTGCATTTTCTACGGACGTTAATGTCTCATCCAGACCGTCCTCCGAGTTGGTATAAATAGCCTCTACCGGCAACAGTGTTTGAAAGTACGCAATATTGTCTTCAAGCTGTTGTTCATTACTGACTATCAGCATCTTCACACCGGAATTCAACAAACCCTGTTTTACATCTGAATTAAGTGAGTCCATCACCCACTGGATATCGGCTAATGCTCTGTCGTAAGATGCTTTTTCAATACTCTTAGAGCCGTAAACGGCAATAGTGTCATCACTTTGTTCGGTGATGTATGAAAATACCTTGGTTTTATTCGAATCGACGCTGCCTCCTGATGGTTTGTCAGAACCTGTGATCGTAAAGTCTATGGCATCATAATCGCCATCAGGTAATACGGTGGCTAGTGCGTAGGTCGAGTTAGTTAAAATGCTAAAAATCGCGGGGTCGGTATGCTCAACGAGGTCTTTGGTATTGAGTTTCCACTCATGAACTATGTTGCTTAGGCGAGTTTCTTGTGCACCGAGAATAGACGTTAATGCCCAATAGGTATACTCAGTGATCATGCAGTCGTATTCACAAGTTTCATCGTCGTAGCGATACCATGCCTGCTCAGGATAATTTGATGGAATGGTATCAAACCGTCCACCACGGGCGATATCCATGGCATTGGCAATTTCACTACCTGCTTGCTCTCCAAATATTTGTGGATATACGGCAGCGTAACCCTCATGGGTGATAAGGTGTAATACTTCTTCCAGCGTAGCGTCAAATTGGTCGCTGCTGGTCCCCTTAGGATGCACTTCACTGGCATATAGATCTTGAATGGCCATTCCATCGGATAAAGTGAGTTGCCCTAATGCGCGCCCAAGTTCGGCTTCGGTGGATCCAATCACGAGGGTGGCGCCCTTTTCTACCATTTTGGCAACAATGAGATCATTGTCCGGGGTGCCATCTTCATTGTTATCCAGATATTGCGCCATTACATTTGCCGCATGCATGATCTTTTCTTTGGGGGTTGCAGCGGTGGCGCGGATCTGAATGCCAAAAACGTTAGTCGCCTGAGGTAATGCCGCCTCAAGTTGTTTTTGAGACTTTGATATGTCGGGTGTGGTCGTCGGTGTAGTTTTATCGTTTGTACTGTCATTACAGCCAGCTAAGGTTGAAATGATCAACGCAGCTAACACGCTGCTCGCAAACGGGGTTTTTCTTAAATTCATCATTTTGCCTTTATCACTTGGGTAAAATTCAATGATGTTATTATTCAAGAAAAAGTGAGTGTTTGGTGTAAGCGTATGTATGCTTTTGTAAGCGTCAGGAATAAATGCGGCTACTTGCAATCGTACCGGGTCCGACGTATTTACCATGCTGGTTAGCAGTTTATCTTATTGTATTACATGGGTAAATTATTTTTACATAAAGTATATTAGCGCTTTGTTGCTGTGAATTATGCATGTGATATACTTCACGTCACCACAATAGTGATGCTATTGGTGAATATGAGCGGTAGGGATAAGACTCAGAAACGTGATAACCAAATGTTATCGAATAGCTGTAATATGAATTTAAGTGTCGAGCAAAAATAATCCTAGATCGCGCTGAAAATTTGTTGTTCGACAGAGCTGATCTTGGAACGGGTAATTAGTGCCATTTTATCCCGAGTTCAGGTTATAAACTATAAAAGGATGAATAGTAAGTGAAGTCTGTTCCATTACGTTGGTTGATTGTTGTCCCGTTCGTTGTGCTCACATTGATTGCCGGGATCACCCTGTATCTCGTTTCAACGATAACTATTGCGAATGTTGCGAACAGTGTCGGAATACAGTATATAAAAGAAGTTGAAGATCGCATTCACGGCCATATTCGTCATTTCACTGCGCCACTCAGCTCGATCGTCGATATTAATCGCAACGCCTTCTCTTATCGACCCGAACTACTTGATAGTTTAACCCCGCTGGCGAGCCGACTTTACGAACAAGCTACGCCTTATTCACACATGACTTTCATTTCTGTCGCCACGACGGATGGTCGCTATCTCTCTTCTACACGTAACCCTTTTAAGAAAGAACAACATAGTGTTGCAGCGAACTTCGTCAATAAAACACTGACAATGGAAGGGTTTGAATATGATCCAGTTCGCCATATAGGCGACAAAATAGCAGCGGATCCGAGCTTTGGTTATGATCCTAGAACACGTCCATTTTATCAGGATGCGGTAAAAGCGCAGGGAATGGTGTGGAGTAAAGTCCATCCTTATTACGGTTTTCCAACACTAGGGATTGGTTTGTCTGGCCCTATATACGATCAGCAAGGCAAACTGCTGGGAGTAACTGCGACAAGTGTTGCGCTAACTGAACTGGATGATTTTCTTGAGTCGATAGCACTGGTAGACAACGCTTATATTTTTTTAGCGGAGCGAAACGGCGCATTAATTGCGACGTCCAGCAAAGATGATCTATATACAATTACCAATGGAGTTACGACCCGAGTCAGTCTTGTTACTCACCCGGATAAAGTGCTTCAAGTGGCAAGTAAGCAGTTAGAAAGTGGGGCATACAGCTTAGAGGTAGATGGTGAAAATTTCTTGTACCATGTTCGCTCTATTTCGCTTGGATATGGAGAAACGTGGTTGATCGGCATACTCATTCCAAGTTCTCATCATAAAATTGTATTAGCAGAGCACAATCAAGCAGCTATCTTTATTACGCTGATATTGTTTGTGTGCATAGCGTTAGTTGGCTCGCTGATCGCTCGGTATATTGGCAAGCCAATTCAGCGACTCAATCAAGCCGCTAATGATAAAAATTTAGAAAGTATTCAAAAACTACCTCAACCTTTGAGTGGTATTAGCGAAATTAATTCTCTTAGTCAGGGTTTACATTTAATGGCGGATAACCTTGCTGATATTATGCAAAACTTGGATAAAAAAGTTGCGCAACGAACATCGCATTTAGAAGATGAAAACGAAAACTTGCTCGAGTGTGCCGTCACCGATGAGCTAACAAAGCTGAATAACCGACGCGGATTAAATCAAGCGTTTGAGCGGACTTTTAAATACGCTCAGGTGCAAAAGAAGTCAATTACATTTGTGTTATGCGATATCGACCACTTTAAGAGTGTCAATGACAAGTTTGGCCATTCAGCCGGTGATCTTGCACTTGTCGAAGTTGCAAAAATCCTTAAAAGTCACCTTAGGTCAACACAAGAAATAGTTGCTCGCTATGGCGGTGAAGAGTTTGCGTTGGTGTTCGTGGATACTGATCTTAATCATGTAATTGAAAGAATGAATAAAATCCGCCAAGAGTTTGTTGCGACCCCTGTGTTTGATAACCAGCACATCACAATGAGTTTTGGCATTACTTATATTGAGGATACTTCATCTATTACGCAGCAGATGCTGATTGATGCAACCGATGCAAAGCTCTATCGAGCAAAAAATAGTGGTCGTGATAAAATTGTTAGTTAAACCACGATCGGAATGCTTTTTGTAAAATGGCTTCGGTATAATTACCTTTGCCGCTTTCTATTTCAGAGCGTGCTTTACGACTGATTCAGAACTTAATTTTCTTCAACACTTGGTATTAGCTTAGATAAATTACGTTATTGAAACGAGACAAGAAGAAAAAGAGTTGCGACATGGCTGCCGCAACAGAAACTATATTAGAAAATCATGTGCGCACATAATGCGATGATAGGCAATGTAACCAGTGTACGTAGAATGAAGATAGCCATTAATTCAACTATGTTCACTGGGATCTTACTTGATAAGATTACCGAACCAGTTTCTGACATGAAGATCAGCTGAGAGATCGACAAGGCTGCAATCACGAACTTAGTAATATCACTCTCGATAGTTGATGCAGCGATAATTGATGGTACGTACATATCCGTAAAACCAACCAGTACCGTTTCTGCTGCGGCTTGTGCTTCTGGTAGATCTAATAGTTCTAACAGTGGCACAAAAGGCACACCTAACCAGGCAAATAACGGCGTTGTTTCAGCAATAATCAAACCCATGGTACCAACAGCCATGATCACAGGTAATACACCAAACATCATATCTAATGAGTTTTGTAGGCCTTCAGTAAACGTTGATTTTACGCCTTTCACTTTACTCGCTCTTTCCAGTGCAAGTTGGTAACCATATTTAGCTGCTGACATTGACTCAGGAATAAGTTCGCTATCAAGATCAGGTTTACTACCGTCAATGTAAGTGTCTTTTTTATAGCTTAGCGGTGGCAGGAACTGAATAATCATTGCCGCGATAATACCCGACAGACAAATAGTTAAGTAGAACGGCACAAAATAATTTTCTAAGCCAACCTGTGTTAATACCACTAAAGAAAACGAAATACCGACTGGCGAGAACATTGTTGCCACTACTGCGGCTTCTCTTTGAGTATATTTTTTTTCTTCATATTGTTTGCTTGTTAAAATCACACCAACTGTGCCGTCACCAAGCCATGATGAAATACAGTCAATCGCAGAACGACCTGGTAAACGAAATACAGGGCGCATTACTTTACTTAACATCGTGCCTAGAAATTCTAATAAGCCGAAGTTTAATAATAACGGCAGTAATAAACCGGCGAAGAAAAAGGTAACAAGCAGCGATGGCAATAGGTCATGCAATACTAGTCCGCCAGTATTGGCGCTCCAAATAAACTCAGGACCTACCTGATACAGTGCGAATAATGTGAATACAGCACCAAGTACACGGATCACAACCCAAACCGGGGTCAGAATAAATAAACGCGTTAATAATGCAGAGTTAACAATAAATGCAGGCTTGATTGTATTAGCAAATACAGAGGCCAGTGCTGACAAACAAATAATAGCGGTAATGAGTGGATGAATTGCGTCACCTAACAGACTTTTTACGCCTGTCGCCATTAAGGCTAGTGGGAATGTAAAATTACCGTCAACGCTTAATGGTGCAAGAAAGAAAAATAACCCCATTAAAGAAGGGATTAAAAACACTAATATATTTTTTCTGGTATCACTCATTAAACGCGCCTTTGATTTTTTATTCATTAAAACTGAGTTTTTATTCTTGATGGGCGATTTTACTTTCAAATGCCATATAGTCAATATATAAATCTGCAAATGGTGAAAATAACCACATTAGACATTGCTTGGAGGTGTTTTTACGTATGAAAAATGTTTTGTTTGAGTGTGGTTGTGTTATATCGAACTGGTGTTGCTAATCGATACCATCTCGATTTAGGGATACGAGGTTAATTGCTTTTTTACATTGCAGGATGGCGGTTGTAGATAAACCTCAGGAAGGGGCGATTAGATTGACACCTAGGATCTCTGCAATTAAAACGAGAGCTGGTGATCTAAAGGTGAGGGAGCTTATTCCTATTGGTAGTGTTATTGCGTTGAGTAAGGAGGTTTGGATTAAGGATGCAAAGCATGTGTTTGAGAGTTTAGCTGCAGCCAATGAAAAAAAATATCAATGATAGTGATTAATTGAAATTATTGATGGGAGTGAGTTCGCTCCCTATGCTCGGGAGCATTACTCGCCCGCAAACTGATGTCCTTATCGGCATGCGAGAGCTGTACTATTTTTAACTGCGTATTAAAAAGTAGTGAGTTGCAGCATTTTATGCAAACGCTCTAATGCAATCGGGCTGGCTTTCATGGTAATACGAATACCTTTTTCATGGTATTCCTCTTCAAGCACCTGCATTTTACTGTGGATCTCGCCCATTACGCCACTTGCCGTGTAGGGAATATCAAAACAAGCTGCGCACATTTTCTTTTCTAGTCGAGTCTGAATTTCTTTATGTACGAATGCAACGTCGGCTTTATCATGAGCGCTGATTTGCAATGCATCAGGGTAATGTTCAAGTAGATCTAATTGCTGATCTTCAGTTAAACAATCGACTTTATTGAGGAGTAATACTTTGTTGTTTAAATCAATATTTAACTGATCTAATACATGGTCAACAATGGCTAATTGCGAGGTGAAATTTTCATCCGATGCATCCACGACGTAAAGTAACAAGTCGGCATTTTTTGCTTCTTCTAATGTCGAATGAAAAGAAGCAACTAAATCGTGGGGCAGTTTTTGAATAAAGCCCACTGTGTCCGAGATTAAAATACGCGGTTGCGTTGGCGGTTGTAACGTTCGCACTGTGGTGTCTAGGGTTGCAAACAGTTTATCTTCTACCAATACTTCGGTGTCTGTTAAGGCGCGCATTAATGATGACTTACCAGCATTGGTATAACCAACTAGAGCTACGGTTAGCTGCTCAACACGACCACTGCTGCGGCCTTCCATTTCACGTTGTAGTTTAACGAGCTCACGTCTTAGTTCGGCAATTTGATTACGCACACGACGACGGTTAATCTCAAATACAGTTTCACTGATTGAGCGGCCTTTTTGGCGTTCGCGATCGCCACTGCTTTCATCACGTAAGCGCGGTGTTAGGTAGTTTAGACGGGCGATTTCAACTTGCAGCTTGGCGGTACGCGTACGCGCGTGTTTGCTGAAAATTTCGATAATAACACGAGTACGGTCGTAAACCTCAACCCCTAATGCCGCTTCAACATTACTTAATTGATTGGGGCTTAGTTCACAATCGAATACCACAACGTTGGCTTGGCATTTAACATCTGTTGTTGCTAATAATTGGTTTAACTCGTCTTGGTCTAATTCAATCTGCACATCATCTTCATAAAATGTGCTTTCACCTGTTAATGAGGCTAATTCTTCTAGTTTACCCGAGCCTAATACAGACAACTGTTTAGTCGATCTTTGGCGTTGGGTTTTAGCGCCAACTACAGAGAAACCAAGGGTGCTAACTAAGCGGCTTAGTTCTGATAGTGATTCGTCTACTTCTTGCTGACTAACGCAAGGCGTGCGAATTGCGATTAATAAGGCGCGGTTAACTGAGTGTTCTGTTGTTGCGATCGACATGTCGATACTCATTTAAAGTAATATGGAGTGCATCCTACGCGTTTGTGCTGCGCTTATATACGTATTTCTAATTTCTATTGCTAGCGGTGCGGACGTGAATGCAAAAAGTTGCGGTGGGTATTGTGATAAGCGGTACAGTAAAGAGCCTCTCGACGTCAGTTCGCTAGCATGATAAGCCTAGCGAACTGATATTAGATTTTACTTATATTCAGCAGTTAGATGCTACTCGTAGTCAGAAGAGTAAGTCTCTTCATAAGTGTGTGAGTAAAGCTCGAATAAATTACCAAACGGGTCTTCTAGGTAAACCATTTTAGCTTGTTTATTATCATCTTCTGGGTGGTAGCGATGGATGTCCATTCTTACTTTACCGCCGAACTTTTCTGTTCTTTCGATTGCACCAGCAAAGTCATCTGTTTGCAGGCAGAAGTGGAAGATACCGAGGCGAGTGAAATCAACGTCATGACGTTCTTGGCGCTCTTTCATTTCGAACAGTTCAACACCGATACCGTCAGTAGAGACGAGGTGGGCAATGTTAAACCCTTTAAAGCCTTCGCCAAAGACTGCTATACACATTTTACCGATTGCTGTCTCACGTTCTTCGACAACTTTGGTGTTATTCATCACAATTTTAAGACCAAGCGCTTTGGTGTAAAACTCAACGGCTTTGTCCATGTCACCAACCATAAGTGCCGCTAACCCTAATATTTAAAATTAATCAAATAGGTAAAAAGTTATATTTTACATTTAGTTGCATAAGTTATAATGATTAAATATTGTTGACAACCGTCAGTTACTAACTACCCTGATTACTATATGTCAATAAATGGAAGGTTTGGTATGAGAACAGCTATTTTAAAAGAGCTATCTTTGTTAAGAAAGGCACTATCGTCCGAATATTACGATTACTTCCTCAACGCAATTCCTGTCAATTTACCAGATCGTAAAAAAAAACTAATTATAAATATTTATTCATCTTTTGTCTCCGTAACCAAATCTAACAGATACACTGCAATTGACATTTTGAACAAGTATATCGAATTCAATAATCACTTTGAGCTACTTGTCGGATTTATTTATCAAGAAAGCCAAAGTACGTCTGTTAGTAAATACAATTATCTACGTATACTTAAAACCACTTTCAAAACAATTTCAACTGACAAGCAACTACACTTCGATGACCTAAAATTATCCTGTAAAGAGGTAAGTATCGATGCTCAACGTTGTATCAATAACTTTAATAAGTTAAACAACGAGCATGAAAAACTAAACTATCTGAACGGTTGGCAAGTGAACTCAAAAAGTGATAGGGAGTTTGAACTACATCTTGACTCTATTTTTGTTGCATATGGAGCGGAGTTTACACAAGAAGTCCACAATGCATTAATTAACTATGCATACACCCAAAAAAGCACCACTTTACAAACCAATATTGGTTACCTAAAAGTATTCTTCGAGGCAATGACTCAAGGATGCTCAAACAGTAATTTAATTCGTAATCGCCTCAGTAGGCTCCAAGTTCAAGGTTTCTTTCACAGCATAATGAACGTATGGTTCGCCTTGCACCTAGCTAATAGTAACGACCCCAAATCATTTTTCTCCTACTGGAGAGCTGTTGTAGGTATATATACTGAATGTTTCATTGACACTCGCATCTTTGATGCACCCATAAAACCTTTTATTGTCCCTGATTGGAAATCACCTCAAAAAACAGCACCAACATTTTCAGTGGGTGGTAAAGCGACTGAAAAGGAAAAGCAACGTTGGTTTGCAGAGGTACCTCTCAAAATCAAAGATGAAGAAGCCGTCACTATAATTAAATCAAAGATTGATGAAGACTTAGCGCACATACGCCATGTGTGTATGGTAAAGTTTAAAGAACTCCAAGAAAGACATAAACGAAACACCTCTTTTATCCAATCAGGGGGCATTAAGCCCTTGAATGCTGCTCAATATGATCATAGTTATAGAGGCTTTGTTGGCGAAAAAAAGATTGTTAATACTGTTGCGACTTTTTATGCACATGGCATTGGTTTGAATGTATATGAGTACAACGAGTTCTTAGGTTTTAATGGTAAGAACAATTTATTATTGAAAGAGTTAAATTTGCCTACTACATCTGCATTGGCTGTTTTATCGACCTTACTTGTGATCGAACACCCTCAAATTACTCCAAGCTGGTTAGCGAAATGGGAGTTGTTTGATAAAAATGGCAAGCAAATAGGTTTCAATAAATCGAACAATCAATATATAGCTGTTAGTTACAAAGAGCGAAAAGGTACAGCTAATGCAGAGCAGCTCATTGTTTTAAACAATTTTTCAAGACAAGTCGTGGAATTTTTAATCCAATATACTGCATTTTCCCGTGCTCACCTCAAAGAAAATGGCAATACTAAGTGGAGGAAAATGCTTCTCATTGCATCAATAGTGAATGCAATGCCAGTCAAATCAATCAAAAATCTAAATAACTCTCGGCAATATTTAGAGTGGCTAAGTGACCCTTCATTATTTGAACCTAACTGCTCTATGAAGCAAGGTGATGCGATAAAGCTCGCCGATTTAACCACTCTACGCTCTGTTCGTAAGCACAGAGGTCTTCAAATCTACCTTGAAACTCGTTCAATGACAGCTGTTTCTGAAGCTCTAGGGCATAAGCAAAAAGATCTAAGCTTATTAACTTCATATCTTCCAGAACCATTAATGGACTTTTTTAATGATCGCTGGGTGCGTCAATTTCAGAGTGCGATTCTTCTTGAAGCAATGAAAGATTCAAAATACAAGCTTGATGCAGTTAATATGACAACTGAAGACATTGAGGAATTCCTTACTAATCACGGGCTTGGTAGCCTCCACCATAATCTTGACCACGGTTTTCAAGCTCAAAGTGAACTAAGCGTCTCTAATGAATCATCTTTTGATGAGATGACGTTTATGATTTCTAGTGCGCTATTGCAGTTACTTATCGCTATTAGATCGGTTGTTGAGAATCATAGCGGTGAGTGTGAGTTTTTAGGTATTGTAAATGGTTGGTATCAATCAGCAGTGTTTGTTCTTAACTCGTTATCTACAGAACAGTATTGTTCTGATCTGGAGCTTAATCGCATGTTCCATGAAGCAAATGAAAATGCTCTAGACATCAATTTACTCAAAGGAGCGTTAACATGCTGAGCCTTGTTAGAGATATTGTTGACGGAGATAAATCGTTTAAAGACTTGAACGCTGAGGAGCTAAAAAGTTTAATTCAAGTTTCAGTTGTCAATGGTGATTATCGTGCGCTACAAGAGTTAACAAATATATACACGGGTGTTTATGACTACTGTGACCGCAAACCTTGGTGGTTAATTTCTAACTTTGATGATGATGTGTGGTTAATTGATTTTACCGATGAAGAAAGAAAGACTAAGAAAAAATCAAACACTAAGCCAAAAGAAATACATTGGGGGGCTGCTTACCTTGATGATGGTAAACCGTTAACTGCACCAGAGCATAGAAAGCTATTGAATAGTTTTAAATACTGGATTACTGCTGTTGATAATCCATTGGAAAATGGAGGGAAGCTGATAAAAGCTCGTTCAGCAAATGTGAAATTCAACCTTGTGAGCCATCTAATAAATGCAATATTACTGAACTCGGAATCACTAAAGCTCGCCAAATTACAATTGCATAATGTGGATGATGATTTTTGGCTAAACGTACTTATACAAATTGCTATTTATGGTGGTTCAGCAGGAGTATATGAACCAGACTTACGGATTAAGAAACTGTTAGATAAAGCTAGTTTAGGTATTAGCGATGAACAAGCTTTACAATTCACTCAACATTACCCGTATTCCTCTAATTGTATAACAGATGGTGAAATACGGTTATCACTTAATGACAGGGTCAAAGCTTGTACGTGGCTATCTGAACAGGGGTTTTTCAAACAGAGTAATGGAACAATCCTATATATGGGAAATAACACTGTTCTAAAATCCTTGTTATTCAATGGTAAGGTGTTATTCACTGATTTTTTGTTACCAAAGTACCCTGAGTTGAGTTTAGTATCATCTTCGCTTACAACTGAGTATTCGGCAGTTGAAAATATGAATACAAATCCAGGGACTACATTAGAAGTCATTTCTAGTTATATATCTGTAATTAAGCTAATTCAAACCAATCTAAACAGAGAGGATACAGCTCCTCCTCAATTAGTCGGTGATCAGATTACAGCAATTAACGTGAGGCAAAATGAACATGTTAATCTAAAGCTGTCTAGAAGAACACGTACCCTTCCACCGGAGTTTGTTTTTAACTTAATTTGTCAATGCTACTCTTTTGCTAAAGAGTATTTACCTATAAGTGATTTAACCAGCACTGCAAAACCAACGATCCTTGAAGAAGTTCTACATTGCATGACAGAGGGGGCATCAAAATCAACAAGGCGCAGAACAAATCCTCACAGACCTAGTGAAAATGCTAAGGAATTTATTACCTCCATTCATGGTCACTTACCTAATTCAGAACGTGCTCATTGGTTTCAGAATGAAGCATATGGCTGTATTAGCAAAGAATATCTCAAGAAAAGTGTCAGACAAATCCACACATTTGATATTAACACTCCAGACCGACACAAAAGAATCAGAGCCAATGAGACTTTGTTCGATTTATTTTATGTTCTTCAAGGTTCTATTCAAATTCTTGTTGGCGCAATTATGGCAAGACGACAAGATGAACTTCTGAAACTTAAACCCCATGGTAATTTATCTCCCAATGTTAGCCCATTTACAGAACAAGGTTTCCACTCAAGTTATAGCTTAAAGTTCAAGGTTAAAAAAACAGGTATTGGTGGTAAACAAGGTATGAATGATACAGTGGAACGCCCAATACCATTGTCTATAGCCAAGTTTATTTGGCAGTTAGAGCAGTTTAATATTGAAGCTACTGTACGAAACTTAAATAAAGGTACACTTTCGTTGTTTAATTACTTGAGTTCAAGTTCCTGTCAATTGAGAAGTATCAACCACAATAGCTTCAACAAGCACCTTGACTGTGCCTGTGATTACTTTGAAACAGACTTAGTGCAATATGACACTGGAGAGTATCGACGAAACTATGTGCGGCAGCATCAGCTCAGGCGATTTTTTGCGATGGCGTTTTTTTGGTCTAAGCGTTTTAAAGGGATGGAGGCACTGCGTTGGATGCTTGCACACTCTGACATAGAGCACTTATATCACTACATTTCAGAATCAGAGCAAGGCGCTGTGCTTACGGGCGTAAAAGCTACAACCATAACTCGTAGCTTCATTGATCCATCTTCAGAACTTTACGACAGCAAAGAAATAGAGGAACTACAAAAAATCATTGCTAAACGTATGCTAGGCGATGAATCCAAAGCCGTAGAACTTAGCACACTGAGTGATGCCTATGAATACTACGAAGATGAATCTTACAGAACCGTACCGCACATCAGTCAAATTAAGAAGGAGCAAGCTATCGAGAATGAAATCATAGATATGCTCGAAATTGGTTCGATTACATTAGAGCCTGAGTTTTTTACTGTTACAAACGCTAATGGTGACGAAGTGCGAACGTTTAGTTTAATGTTAAAAATAAAAGATCTTGATTAAGGGCTATCTCAATGAAAGTTACAGAAAAAAATCAAACTAAGATACTTGAAACCGAAAAGCTGCTACTCGCAATAATTAAAACACCGAACGATTTCAAAGATGATGCAGGGCTATATAAGGCTCTGAAGTCTCAATCAGCTATGGCGAAATATGAAAATTCAGAGTACCAAATCGTTTCATGCTCCCTGAACACAGTCAAAAGCAACTCAGAGTCTCTATTGAACCGAGGTTTTCTGGGGTTTGATGAGTTAAGAGTTAACGCTAAAACTGCTATAGAAGTAACTCTGCATGCAGAGAAAATAGGAAAACCAAACAAGCAAACCGCGACAGGTTTAAAGCTCAAAGTAGAAGAACTGGAATGTCAACTTGATGCGATGCGTTTTGCTTGCTTTAACCTAACAACAGTAGTGGGTGATCTTCGCTCTCATGCAAAAAAGTTGTCCGAGCATAGCGGTACTTTTGAGCAGCGTATCGAACTTTATCAAGAGGAAAACATAAGGGTCGAATTAAAACTTAGTCATGCACAGCAATCTCATGATTTTGAAAAGTTCATAACTGAGTATAAAAGGTTTGTAGATGCCAGTACATAAGCTATATGACCATAAGCAATGGACTCACATTGGTTTTGACCAAAAGCTACAATTTCGTAAGCCTATCGATATTCCTTTTGTTACTTACTATAACCACCTTCCATGTATTGAAGCCAATGCGTATATACGTTCCTTGGTTATGAAAAATAAGAAACAAGGAACTATTCGCAGTAAAACTCATGATATCAACCACTTGATTCGCTTCGTTGAAACTCAACCTTTTATCCTAAAATTCAGTCGGTTAACGGATTGCACGTTCAGGTTATTCATTCAAAACTTACAGGTAGAACGTGAAGCTAATGGCGAGTTAAAGAGATCAAACAACACGGTTATTAGCATTGCTCGTAGTTGTGTCGACTTTTTATTTTTTGTGCAGCATTTCCATGACCTAAATAACTTTATTGGTACAGATAAAAGCAATTCAATCCAGATTATAGAGAAAACCTATAAGCACAAGCCTGAAGGGTACAAGAATTCTATTGAAGGTGTGGTGAAAACTCACTCTGCTTTCCCTACTCCTGATGCGAAGAAAAAGCGTCACCCTGTATCAGCAGACGATGCTTTAAAGATCTGGAACCATATAAAAACTCAACCATCAAAAGACAAACGAAAGCGAGACATGGCTCTTTACACAGCAATGGAACAACTTGGGGCTCGTGTTCAAGAATTAAGCTTAATAAAGTGGAGCGATTATGAAGACGCTAGACGGACAGGTTCACTCAAGTTAACCACCCTCAAGCGGAGGGATGACAAAACCACTCGTTATATCCCTGTGCCAAGCGTTCTGCTAAGAAGCTTCAGCGACTATGGAAAAGTTAGAAAGAAACTGATGAAGAAAAAGAAGATTAAACACGACTTCCTCTTCATAAGCTTAACAACTGGTAACCCACTTACCGCAGACTCTTGGACAACATACATCAATGGTTGGCAGAAAGATTTAGGTATCAAAGGAGCGGTCAGCCCTCATTTATGGAGGCATGCTTTTGTAACAGACAAGCTCAAAGAGCTGATACTCACTAATACTGAGATCAACAGTAAAGATGATTTCAGAAAACACCTGTTACACACTGCAACCTTTAAACAGCAATTGCAGCAATGGACAGGTCACACAAATTTAAGCTCATTAGATATTTATATAGACCTAGTGTTTGCTGATTTGAACGGGTACACAAAGGTTTATAATGCGGTATCGCTATCTAGTAGCGTGAAGTTAGTAGAACGCCAGATCGAAACATTAGAAGGGCAGATAACAAGTAAAGACATAACGGCTACAGCTGCCCTTGTAGAGATAAAGAATTTGTTAGGTGCTTTTCAAGCCGATATCGATAAGTGCATTGAAGACCCTTTCTTCAGTTAATGGTTTTAATAACAAAACGTTATTAAAATCATTATTATTGATAATTTTTATTAATCAAACCATTTCCCTATACTTATCCACATCGAAACGAAAAAACAAACTACATAGGTATTTGGAGCAGATAATGAAAATGAATCACATTGGCCTAATGGTCGGAAAAATGGAAAAAGCGGTAGAGTTCTACACTAAAGCGCTAGGTCTACGTATTGTAATGGACAACACAAAAGTTATCGAAGAGCGTGAAACTGCAATCGGAAGTATGTGTGTCGCTGTATTTGGTGAAGGTTTTAAAGGTTTTAACATTGCTCACCTAGTAACTACAGACGGTATCGGTGTTGAGCTATTTGAAATGAAAGAGCGTCAAGAGCGGCACGAAGTTGATTTCTCTCGTCTAGGCATCTTCCACTTTTGTTTACAAACCGATGACTTTGAAACAACCATTTCAAACGTTGAAAAATTTGGCGGAAAAGCTCGTATGGACATTATGCGCTACCACCCAGAAGACGACAGCAAATTAGCACAAATGATTTACATGGAAGACCCGTTTGGCAACCTATTCGAGTTATACTCCCACACTTACGAAGAGACTTATTCTTCTGAGTACGAATAATTAAGCTCACAAATTGATTAATTATAAAAACAGGATTGGTAGTGTTACCAATCCTGTTTTTATATGGTTTATTGCGACACATATTTGGACAATTCCGTGTTATGAGGCTTAGCGTATTCTGATTTTTCGGGTTACTTCCAATATCTAAAAACATGCTACCTGGCCAAATTCGTTCATCCACTACGTAGTGGTCTTCTTCATTATTACAGGTATGCATTATATAAGCATATGGTGTTTTCCACTCGTTCTTCCATTGGCATACGCTTAACTGTAGTGAGCTTATCTAATGTATTTGATATGCGTTCATATTCAATGGCAGGAATCGAACCTTTACGGCTTAACTTCCTACTTCCAAATGTAACCACTTCCATCATACCGTAAAATGTGAACCAGAACCGTTGACGCTGCGCTATGATATCAAGGTGCATAATCTCAATAAAATGTTCACTAATATCTATGTAATTAAACTAGCAGTCGAATAGCTTTGTAAGCAACTGAAGAATTTAAGCACTAATATTTCTATATCTGGCCATCCAATATTCTTATATAAACTATTCAAATAGCTCCTGATATTCAGAATTAAGAGCCAAAGATAGTAACTTCACTTCAATATCAGTTACCCGTCTAACTTTTGATTCTATTTTAGCTAGAGTACCTCGGCTAATGTTCCACTCTAATAAATTACACTTAGCCGCTAATTGATCTTGAGTCCAGCCTTTGCTTTCTCGAATTTTTCTTACATTACTTCCTACAATATTCATGAATTCATGCTCCGCTATCGGAGCTTGATTATCACAAAGAAAAAACCTAGAATTGCTCCGAATTCGGAGCTGTAGTTTTTAGTGAGGAAAAATGATAGATAAAAAATTCAAAATGGATACTTTCATTGTTGAGATATTAGAAAAAGAGTCTTTCGACAACTTCAGTATCTCTCAATTAAGAGATGCATATATGGGCTTGTGTAAAAATAAGTCTTCAGTTGAATCTAGGAAGTTTGTATATAAACAAGTCTTAAGGCTTGTAAAATTTGGCGGGCTAATAAAAGAGGGCGATAAAAACTCGCATCATGCTACATATAAAAAAACATATTTATTTAGCAAAATTACCTTCTCTAAAAGAAATAAAATAGCGATTAATAACCTAGAGTCCAAGCTGCATGAATACAAAGTTGATATGATATCAACAGTTAGTGAATCAGAAGAGTATCTGCAATTAGCAAAATTCTTCCCCTGTATGGAAGCTGAACTTAAAGAGCAACATCATTTAGCTAGCGACAAAAGTTCTAAATTACTTGGTCAAATAAAAGCAGTTAAAACTCTGATAACCCTCCAAGAAGGGTTGTAGCATTAATACAATTACAGTGCTTAAAAGTTCTGACCATCTTTATAAGATTAAGATGTGCACCGAGTGCTCGGTGCGCATCATGCACAAGTCGACTTTTGTAATTGTGAAATAATAACTTAAAAACATTTGCAGACACCAGTGTAGACAGTGAGGGATGCTTAGTTGAAGATAACTGCATCCCTTGTTTGGTTACAGTTCCCAGCTTTTCTCCTCTAATCGTTGGCCTGATAGCCATTTGAACACATAGTGAAACATGCAACAGGAGGTTGTTATGTTTAAAGTTGAAAAAGAAGAAGCGTTATACATTTATGAGAAAGTAAAACGTGATTATTTAGAAGCATTTCAATCTCATACTGATAGGTGTAAAGTTACAGATACTGGTTATATAGAACGTATTCTCCGTGCATCAAATGAAAACGTTAATCAAGCCATTGAATCTTATATTAATATGCTTATTGAACAGCTTAAGCCTGAATATATTAAATCCTTACGTTCAAGCCTACGCAGTGTTAGATCAAGAAACAAACGTCGAGGAAATATCAAAGTGAGTAGTGTTACAGTTGATATTGACTTGATTAATTCGTTGAATGACATAAAAGCACATTATCCTGACCAGAAGTTAACTCATGCCGATGTAATTAAATTAGCAGTTGAAGCATTGAGTAAGGAATTAAATCGTTTGAAATGTCCTCTGATTGGGATTGGTTCACCAGACTTCAAGTAGCGAACCGTAACCTTATTTTACATAAGATGAGCCATGTTTATAAGCTGAAACATGCAACAAACTTGTGTAATGAAAATAAATATACTAAGTAATCGTTATTCTATTGCCGCCACAAAAAACTCTGAATATTGATGGTGGTAAAACCTGATCACGTAATTGGACAGAACTGGCTTAGAGTGATCGTACTAACCGAGATAATACACATTAGATTTTGTAGGGGAAGTGAAGGGATCTAACTGATACCCTCACTCCCACTAAACATAACATGCGTTATGCGCAGTTGGGTCGGAAGGCGTTGAAATGTGATTGAATCCAATCATGTATGCATGTTTAAAATACCATTTAAGCCTTCTTGTCGAATTAACTACTCATGATATCTAGTCAACGTTGCCATTTATTAGAAGGCTTAATTATTGTATAGTAACTTACTATGTAACTGTTATTATTGAAATTAGCCAGTTTTATGGTGGGAGGCTATAAACAATGAAAAGAAGTATGCTTAGTAAAGGCTTCACTTTAATTGAGTTAGTTATTGTTATCGTTATTCTTGGAATACTGGCTGCTACAGCATTGCCAAAATTTGTATCTCTTTCTAAAGATGCAAAAATTGCTGTTTTGTCACAAGTCAATGTGAGCGTTAAAGTTGCTAATGATTTTATGTTTCTAAAATCACATATGCAAAGTTATTCAACCAAAGCAGTACCTAACCGTGACGACCTTATCGATGTTGATACTAATGGCGATGGTAACTTTGATACCCGTTTGAAGTGGAGCTATTTAGATAATACTGATATTGAAAAACGCATTGAACTGTCAGCTGATTTAGGTATTGAATATCAGGATATTGAGTATACGTATATAGGTTACGACGCAAATAACAATAGCCAAGTTAAAGATGACAATTGTTATTTCAAATATACACAAGCTACTGAAGATGCACCACCAGTTTATGAAATTATAGATGATGCTTGCTAAGATAAATGGAATGTAGTGATTCATTGAAATTGGCCTCCTAGTTGGAGGTTTTTTTGATCTTGAGATGAAATCGTTAATATATACGGCCTATTGAACATAAAGACGATAACGCGCATTAACAACGATGATCGGGATTGAAAATCAGAAATGATACATCAAAATAGAAATTTGATGTGCATGCCACAGGTTCAAGCCTGTAGGGTAAATATTACTAGGTAATATTTATTCTATTGTGACAACGGAATATCGTATGACGCTCAATCATAAATAAAAGGACATTTAAATGGCGAATAAAGAAAAAAGAGCCAAACGCGCTAAAACAAAGGCAAAATCTCAACGAGTGAATAAGCAAAAAACTGCTGAAAACTCTCACGAAGATAGTTTTAATCAACCTAACTTTTCAGATATTTTCCAGAAAGAAGATAAAGAACCTAGGCAAATGTTTGGCTATAACAGAGAGCGTAGAACTGATGAAGACCCTTTTTCGTTTCCTGAAGATGGCTTGATATGCATGGTGTCTGAAATTATTGATGAGAATAGGCAGCCTATTTTTGATGATACAGGAATAGATTTTAAGGTTGGGGATTGGTTTGTTTCAGAAGTGATCTCAGGCCATGATCACAAAATACACGGTGCCTTTCAGAGTGAGGTTGAAGCAATGGACTTTGGTCTAGAGTTGGGCGTGAAATCATATCGAAGCACACCTCAATTTGAATCATTTTAACGAGGCGAGCAATCGCCCATAACTACCACGAAAATTCTCATTGAGATGTTTGATGGCCGTTATGTACGCGCCTGGAATAATTATTGGTAGGAGTTAGTTCGCTAGATTTAACGTAGCGAACCATCACTACATAACATGCGTTATGCGCAGTGAGAATTTTTATATGTTGTAAATATCACCTTGCTAACCTCATGTTTTGAAATGTAATTATTTGATAAAAATTACTTTTAACTTAATATATTCGAAATCTATATTTATAAAGAGGTTAAAAATGGACATAAAATCGATGCTTGAAAAAAAAGTTCAAAGTGCATCTGAGAGAATTGAAGCAGAGAACGTTAAAAAATCTCAAGAATTTGATTCATTTTTACCTATGAGGAATGCTTTAAAAGATATTGAAAAACAATGTAAAGGAGTTCGCGTTTCGATTAGTGATTTGAGTGCTACATTAAATTTTGGTTCTACGTATATTAAAATATATAAAAATATGGGTTCTTATAAAATTGAGATATCAACAGGTTCAAATTCAAGAACAATTATCCCATATACGGAAGAAGGTGCTATTGAAAGTGTAGTTGAAGAAGTTGCTATGCATATAGCTAGACAAAAAGGCTAATTAGTATTGTAGTGTAGTGGTTTATTGGAATTGGCCTCCTAACGGGAGGCTTTTTAGATCTAGGGCTAAAATCGTCCCTGAGCGGCCTATTGAACATAAAGGTGATAACACGCAGTGGCAATTCTGTTGTGCAGCAGTAGCCATGAAAGAATAAGTATTACCTAGTGATTTTTATGTTTTATCAATCAAAGATATTGGCACGCTACGTGCCTTAGATAATTATTGGCGGGAGTTAGTCCGCTATTGGACTCGCCATACAGCACAATCCATGTTTGATCTCCGCAGGTAAGTACAAGTTACCATTTATTTAAACTGCCTCACATTATGTGTTGCAACCTCATATTTTTTTGCCATGCTTAGCTTGGTAGTCGTAGAACAGACGAAAATGACAAATTAAGTCAGATGAAAATTTTTGGAGGGTACTACCGATGAAATATTCAGTATATAACCGAAGAAAAACGATGGTTTCAATGCACAATCCCGACGTGGATTGTGGCCATTCTACAGTGCCAATTTTTGAAGTCTTCGGAGAAATTAAAACTGTGTCTGAGTCGAAGAAAGCCAGCTGGGCTGGCATGACACCAAAGGCATATTCACGATTGGTTCATGGTGAAACTAAGGTAGATATTGAGCACATCGAAGGCTTGAGTAATATCATGTACAATTTGGGCTTTGCAGGTCAAGACAGTGGTAATGAGGACGACTTCGTTGCCTATGAATTGCTTATGAATATGCTACCGAAACCTATGCATCACTTCATTCGAAATCTTGATGCTGAGAGAAGTACTGAGAGAAGAAAAGAATTTTCCTTGCGTTGGAAAAGACTAAAATCAAAGGAATTTTCCCCCGTTAAGTATTGTATGCTTGAGCTAGAAAATGGCTCTGAACTTACTGCATGTAGTAGCTTGAATGAAGGTGAGCATGTTTTTTCCGGTAGGAAACGCGGCGAATCTAGAGACTCGAAGATATTCGGCATTTCCAATATGATTCAGCATATGAAAGATGGTGGGACCATTCGCGCAAAAAGTATCGAGATGGGTGTGACAAGTTCAGTCTATGCTATTGGTTCAAAGTGTAAGGCTGCCGATAATAGTAAGGTGGTTCACCTAGCCAAGCTGCTTTTTTCTGGTGAACGTGTTCAGCTGATTTAAGTCCAATCTAGTAAGGGAGATCGGCCTCCTAATTGGAGGTCTTTTTGCTCTTGGGATTAAATAGTCCATATGCGGCCTATTGAACATAAAGGTGATAACGCGAATAACGATGTTCGGGTTTAAGTAACGGTAATAAATATTACTAGGTAATATTTATCTGTTGTCATAATGACGGGTCTCATTGGGATGTTTAATGGCCGGCATCTACGCGCCTGGAATTATTATTGGTGGGCGTTAGTTCGCTAGATTTCACGTAGCGAACCATTATTTTTATCAGATCTTACATCGCGTGCGTTATACGCTGTGATTAGCCTTTTAGATTATGGCTTATTATATGGCCACTGCATCTCAGAGCTTGTGTTGTAAAGTTGTAAATTCGGTATAAATTAAAACGGTCTCAACATGAT
>Ga0209396_1002105_pt1 | contig 21197 bp, 17 predicted proteins | sample GOMGulsemesocosm_6_FD_184638 | JGI IMG/M metagenome (GOLD analysis project Ga0209396, IMG submission 184638) | Methane-oxidizing microbial communities from mesocosms in the Gulf of Mexico - GOM8C Gulf of Mexico (SPAdes) (version 2) | ecosystem: Environmental > Aquatic > Marine > Cold seeps...
CGAAAAGGGGTAAGGGCAGCACAGGCTTAGGCATGAATATAGTCTATAACATTGTTAACCAAAAGCTCAAGGGCACAATAACGGTAACTAGTGAGCAAGGCGTAGGAACAATTACCACCCTCGTTTTGCCTAACACAGTATAAAGTGTATTAAAAAAACGCTAAAGTAACCTAGCATTAATCCATTAAAAACAAAAATATGATTAAACTAAATAAACTTCAATATATAACCGCGTTTGTAACATTGTTCATTAGCACACAATCATTGGCACAAACAACCTTAATAAAAAATGTTAATGGTTATACCTTTAATGGTAAGTCCTTAGAAAAATTCGCCGCTATCACATTCACCCATGACACTATAGACAAGATTTACCATCAAGGAGAAACGATTGATATCGCCAATGATGCAGTGATTATTGATGGTCAGGGCCAAACTATGCTGCCAGGTTTAATCGATGCCCATGGCCATGTGCTCGGTTATGGACATAGTTTGATGCGCGTTGACTTACTTAATAGCACTTCAGAGCGTGATGCGGTAAAACGCGCTAAAGCTTATGCCAATATAAACCCTTCATTAAGTTGGATATTGGGTCGAGGTTGGAACCAAGTGCAATGGCCGAGTAATACTTTTCCCAGTGCTAAAAGCTTAGACCAACTTTTTCCTGATACACCGGTATGGCTTCGACGTGTTGATGGCCATGCCGGTTGGGCTAATTCGAAAGCCATGGCGTTAGCAGGGATATCATCAGATACCAAAGCGCCGAAAGGTGGCGAGATCATAAAAGATAAAAATGGTCAGCCTACCGGTGTTTTTATTGATAATGCTATGGATTTAATCACTGACAGTATTGCCAAGCCATCACGAGCAGAAGACAAAGTTGCGTTAACAAAAGCAATGAAATCTCTTGCAAGTTTGGGTTTAACCAGTGTCCATGATGCAGGTATAGATCAACAAAATATGGCTTTGTACAAAGAGCTCGCGAGTGAAAATAATATGACTATTCGTATTAATGGCATGTTGTATTTACCGAGTGAAAATTGGCAGCAACAATTAAAGCAGGGGCCTTATAGAAGTGAAGGGGATATGTTTTCTTTTAACAGTGTAAAAATACAAGCGGATGGGGCATTAGGTAGTAGAGGCGCTTCACTTATTAGTGATTACAGTGACCATGCAGGTCATAAAGGTTTATTATTACATGATAATGAAACCCTTAAGCAATATATTGATGTGTCAATGGCTGCTGGTTTTCAAGTCAATACCCATGCCATTGGTGATAATGCCAATAAATTAATATTAGATCTTTACCAACAAGCGATTAGTAAAAGTCAAACAAAGCTATTACGCCACAGAATAGAGCATGCACAAGTATTACGCCTAAAGGATATTCCACGTTTTTCTTCACTGAATGTTATTGCATCAATGCAAGCGACTCATGCAACGAGTGATAAAAACATGGCGCTTTCGCGTCTTGGCGAACTACGTATATTAGGGGCATATGCTTGGCGTAAGTTGCTTGATAACAATGTTGTTATTGCTGCAGGCTCTGATTTTCCGGTTGAATCACCAAACCCTTTTTATGGCTTACACGCCTCAATTACCAGACAAGATCATAAAAGCATACCGGCCGGCGGCTGGTATGGCGATGAAAAAATGTCTCGTACTGAAGCACTTAGAAGCTTTACCATTGACGCAGCGTATGCCGGTCATCAAGACAAATTGATTGGTAGCTTAGTCCCGGGTAAAAAAGCCGATTTTATTCTGCTTGCCGATGACATTTTTTCTATGCAAGAAAGCCAAATTTGGGAGAGTCAGGTGTCACAGACTTGGGTAGCGGGTAAAAAGGTTTTTTCTATAGCGGATGTTGCAACAACCAAATAAATTATACTTTATAGAATTGAAAAAGCCGATAATAATCATCATCGGCTTTTTTATATTTACTAAACTCAAGCAATTATATTGCTATTATCAACTAGTAACTTTCGTTATGTACACTGAGTACAGCACGACCTGATGGATCGGCGTTGTTTCTAAAGCTTTCATCCCACGCTAATGCTTCTTCGGTACTACAAGCAACTGACTTACCGCCAATTACGCAATCAGCAGCAGACGCTAATGGGTATTTTTCCTCGAAAACGGTACGGTAGTAATAACCTTCTTTGTTATCAGGGGTATTTACCGGGAATCGAATGTGAGCATTCTCAAGTTGTTGATCTGTTACTTGTGCTTCAACATGCGTTTTCAAGCCGTCAATCCAAGAGTAACCAACACCATCTGAGAATTGCTCTTTTTGGCGCCATAAGATTTCTTTTGGTAAATAACCTTCAAATGACTCACGTAAAATAGCCTTTTCCATTTTACCATTACCACACAATTTATCTTCAGGATTGATGCGCATTGCAACATCCATAAAGTTCTTGTCTAAAAATGGTACGCGCGCTTCAATACCCCAAGCCGACATCGATTTGTTGGCACGAAGACAATCAAACTTATGAAGTCTGTCAAGCTTACGGTTAAGCTCTTCATGGAATTCTTGTGCGTTTGGTGCTTTATGGAAGTACAAGTAGCCACCAAATATTTCATCAGCACCTTCACCAGAAAGCACCATTTTAATGCCCATCGCTTTGATTTTACGCGCCATTAAATACATTGGCGTAGAAGCACGAATCGTTGTTACATCATAGGTTTCCAGGTGATAAATAACTTCTTTAAGCGCATCAATACCTTCTTGCTCAGTAAACACAACACTGTGATGGATAGTACCAATACTATCGGCAACCGTTTGCGCAGCAACTAAGTCGGGTGATCCTTCAAGGCCACAGGCAAATGAATGTACCTTTGGCCACCATGCTTCAGCTAAATCATTATCTTCAATTCGGCGTGCAGCAAATTTTTGCGTAATCGCAGAGATGAGTGATGAATCTAAGCCACCTGATAGCAATACCCCATAAGGTACATCTGTCATTAAATGACTTTTTACTGACTCTTCTAACGCTTCACGAATTTTAGTCGTACTGGTAGTATTGTCTTTAATCGCAGCGTATTCTTGCCAGTTACGTTTGTAATAAGGTTGTATTTTTCCAACACGGCTATCAAGAATATGTCCTGGAGGAAATTCTGAAACGGTTTTACATATCGGCATTAATGCTTTCATTTCAGAGGCAACATAGAAGTTACCTTCACTATCATAACCCGTATATAAAGGAATAATACCAATGTGATCACGCGCTACTAAATATGAATTATCTTTTTCGTTGTAAATAATAAAGGCAAACATACCTTGTAATTTGTCAACAAATTCAACACCAAACTCTTCATATAGTGGGAGAATGACTTCACAATCAGAGGCTGTTTGAAACTCATAATCTACGTTTAAAGCGCTGGCTAGAGCTTTGTGGTTATAAATCTCACCGTTAACAGCAAGTATGTTACTTTTATCACCATTGTATAAAGGTTGAGCACCATGCTCAGTATCAACAATAGATAAACGTTCATGCACTAATATGGCATTGTCGCTGTGATAAATTCCAGACCAATCAGGGCCGCGGTGACGTAAAAGACGAGAACATTCTAACGCTGTAGGACGAAGTGCATCAGCACCTGTTTTTATATCTAATATACCAAAGATTGAACACATTGAAGCGCTACTCCTTTAATTATTGTTTGAATCGAATTGTGGACTGAATAAGTATCTTACTGTTAGTCAGTAATATTGAATAAATAATCAGTCTGTATACATTGCCACGTTCAAAAAAAAAATCAATACCAAAAAGTAAAGTTTTTACACTAAAGGTAATAAGGTCTATTAATCATGGTAATCTTCTGGTTAATCTCGTCGGGAATGATAATTAGGGCGTGACTAAAATAAACACTAGCGTGGTATATGAGAATTATTCTTCTCGTTAATTATCCACCTAAATTAGAATTTTAACCTTGCATATAATCACCTAGGTTAAGTAGTTTTTTTCGCTGGAAAGAGAAATTTAAGCTTTGTTGCCAATGGAATTAAACTGCTAAATATGCATTTGAAAAAGAAAACTTAGTACGTTTAGCGGAACTTAGCGGTTTAATATTTAATAAAGTAATAAAGTAATAAAGTAATAAAGTAATAAAAATTCTCAGCTAAAATGTCAGTTTTTTATACACTCTTACATAACTACTATCTCGACAATGCCTTAACCAACTGAAAATATAGTATTTTTTGTTTCTGGTGCAATAATTGCTAAAGCCTTGAAATTGAAAGCGTTATACTTTTACTAATCACTGGCTCATTTCTAATGGAAATGGGTTAAACAGGAAGACACATGAAATTAAAATATATTAAAATGGCTGTATTGGGTTTTGTTCTGTCAATATCGCAGATAAGTCATGCGGCTTTAATTATCTCTAATTTTAACGCAAATTCAACCAGCGTATATTTTGAAATAGCTGGCCAGCTAGATGGGCCAGTTCAACCTGCAAATCTGAGCTTTCTCGATATTGGCAATAATACTTCGCTGCTAAATTTTATATCTTCCAATTATGAAGCGGCAAGTACATTTTCTTTTACTGGCAATCAAACCCTGTCAATGGTTTCCGTTCAGGGCGTTGGCCACGGTTTTTTTGAGCTAGGCTTTGACTCAGATCTCTCAGTTGGTGAGTCTTTGAATGGTGTGTTTTCTGCAACCTGGCTTAATCCAGTCATTAAAGTATCAAATATTCCTGAAAATCTTAATATTTCTTGGGGTGGATCCTTAGGTTCAGGAACGTCGCAAGGCAGTTTTGCTACAGTTCCGGAGCCCTCAATACTTGCTATATTGTCATTAGGGATTTTGGGGTTAATATCACGCCGATTTAAGAAGCAAGCTTAACCTAGTTTCACAATCTAAATTGTTTCTATAAAACAAAAACACCTACCAGTTTGGTAGGTGCTTTTGTAAATAGTTAAAGTCGAATAATACTGTGCCCTTGCGCTGCTATGTTTTTTTGAACTTCTGGATTGGCTATTTCGCTATGACAAAAATTGCAGCGACTTTGCTTAATGTTCTTACCTTGTATGCCCAAGCTAGCTAAGTAATTTTCAGCATACCGTTTCACTTGATCTATATGTTGATCATTAACTAGCACATCAAAATGAACATAATCACCGTCAGCAGTGTGAACATGGGTATCATAAACGTGAATTTTCATAATATTTCCTTTTTAAATTGAATTGATGGTTATTGGCTTTTACCGGGTAAACTTAAGTCACCTGATGCAACATCAAAAACATCGGTAACACAAAGTAATGGCGCGTGTACCTGCTGATTTATTTTTAATCCGGCTGTCACGCCATCAAATGAGAAGTTATCGCTAAAGCCAATAGCCGATAGTGGAACTCTAACTAACACTTCTGATCCTGCTAATGAAAAATCAAAGCCAGGACTATCAATAAATATCGGTAAGTTGGGCCAAGTATTAGGAAGTGCGGGATAACTACCTTTTTCGATGTCTTTAACCTTCAAAGCTCCTTCGCCACAAGCATTGTCAGGCACTAACACCACCCAGTGACTATGCCACTTATTACCGTCGTTACTTTTGTTGCCATCATTATCTTCATCGTATAAAGGTGTATCGTCAAAGTCTGGGTGAACCGTTAGCGCTAATGCTAAAATCCCTTGGTTAGCCTCAAAACCAACAGCAGAACTATTTAATGATGTTGGCCATACATAACTAAATACATTAGCACCTGCTAATTTACCATTTGCTACAGGCAGCGTTGAACCTATCTGTCCTTTTACCGCTTGTTGGAAGATTAAATGAGATCCTTGCGTCGAAATTTTTGCATGCACAATATCAAATTCCGCGGCAATGCCAGGTGATACAGGAGCCTGTATATGGCCACGGTGTTTATTATGGGAAAGCCCATTGGTACTAAATAATGCCGTAATTAGTGCAACAGCAATCATTAGGTTTGAGTTTTTCATTAACATTCTCCAGGTTTTTGTAATTATAGTATCGACTCGATACTATAATTATTTGAACATGATAAATATCTCTTGTCAAACATGTTTTGACTCGATACTATTTAGGTATGAATGATGAATTATTTAACTTAATCGAGCGTTTATCGAATTTACTTCGACAAGAGACTCGCGCAGAAGGGCAGAGCTTAGGTTTACAACCGGTTCAGCAAGAGGCTCTCTATTATTTGTCTACCTGCAATCGGTATTCTGATACAACGTTGGCTGTTACTGAGTTTTTGGGTTTGACCAAAGGTACGGTTTCACAATCACTGAAAGTTTTGGAAAGCAAAAATTTAATTTTCCGAGAGAAGGACAAAAGTGATAAACGCATAACTCATTTAAAAGTGACAGAAGTTGGTAACACCTTTTTAGCCGCAACTTGTCCGCCAAAAAAATTTACTGAAGCTGTTGCTCAATTGTCAGGTAAAGACCATAGCAACACTGCTACCTTACTCTCTGAAATATTAAGAAATTATCAAAAAACAGCAGGACGTAATGCTTTTGGAATGTGCCTAAACTGTAAATTTAATCAAAAAATACCAGAGGGGATCCTCTGCGGTTTAACGCAAGAGCCATTAAGTACAGAGGACACTCTATTAATTTGTCGAGAGTTTTGCACTTAAAATAAGTTAACCAATTGGTTTGAATTCATTTTCTTAATCGCAATAACCATTTCAGAGAGTGCAGGGGGAAAAACAAACAATTTGTCGGAGAAAAAATAAGGTTATTTCTGTAGGGGATTCTCAAACATTATAAATATCAACACTGCAGGTATTTTAGGGCGGTCGGCGATGTTGTTATCAATATTGTATTTATGTTTTAAACTATTATTGGGCTGACTTTTATCAATTGATTACCTGATATGTTAAATAACTCAGCGCTTTGCTCAAAGGCGGGTGTCCTATTATTTGATTAGCCATAGACATAAAACAATAAATGAGTATTTTTGTTATCTCCTTATTAATGGCTATACTCTTTAGTTACAGATGGATAAAAAGACAAATGAAAGGGATCAGGCATAGATGCAAAATACTAATAATAAGTTTGTTGCTCGCCAGGCTATCCTAGATCGCGATCTGAATACTTTTGCATATGAGCTTTTATACCGCAAAAGTTTAGAAAATATTTTTAGTGCTTCAATGCCTGAACAAGCCACCTCACAAGTTATTTTTCAAAATCACATCCTAGGCGATCTAACTAACCTTTGTTTACAAAAAAAAGCCTTTATTAATTTTGATGAAGTAGACATTTTAGAACAATTTCCTTTGATGCTAGATAAAAATACTATCGTCGTGGAGTTGTTGGCAACAATAAATGTCACTGCTGAAATTGTAGAAGCGGTATCATCATTATATAAAAATGGTTATACGTTAGCACTAGATGATTATAACTTTTCAGTAAAGTGGGAAGCGTTATTACCCTATATTTCCATCATTAAAGTGGATAGAGAAAATATAGCATTCGATCAAATCGCGCTGTTAACTAAGGCTCAATTTGTCATTGAAAGCAATATTAAAATTGTAGTTGAACGAGTTGAGACTGATGAACAATTTCAATCACTTAAAGAAATAGGTATTGATTATTTTCAAGGTTACTTTTTTCACAGACCTGAAGTGAAATCCGGATTTTTTATTGAACCAATAAAATTTAATTTACTGAAATTATTTGCCGAGGTTTGCCAGCCTTTTATAGACTTTAATAGTGTATCGGAAATAATATCCCACGATGTGAGTTTAATGAATGGCACATTACGGTTAGTAAATTTATCAACAGAAAGTGATAGGCAAGAGATTACCTCGATAAAACAGGCGGTTACTTTTTTGGGGACTGAAAAAGTCAAACATTTTATAGGTATTATCGCAATGTCAAACTTGTCATCCGATTGTGCAAACGAAGTCCTAAAGGAATCATTAGTACGCGCTAAAATGATGGAGTATTTATCAAGTTCTGCTGCCTTTTCAAATATAAAAGACTTTGCCTTTGTTACTGGTATTGTTAGTCATTTAGATACCATTCTAAAATCGCCATTAGAAAATATTTTGATAAATTTACCGTTAGCAAAAAAAATAAAAGCAGCGTTAATTGAGAAAAAAGGTTTACTCCATGAAGCATTAGAAATTGCAAAATATTATGAATCACCTGACAAGAAGCAAAGTATCCATACTCTTATGGCTAAACATGAAATTTGTGAAGAGATATTAATTAATTATTACCATGACTCATTGAAGTGGTGCATATCAACTATCAGATAAGGTTTACTACCAGTGTCACAAACTAAGTGATTACGCTACGCAGTTATATCTCCAGCAGTTAATATCGTTGAAATTCCCATAGTCATAACCATCCTTGGTCGATATGTTTATGTTTCAAATAGCTGGTTGTGATCTTCCAGTGTTTGCTTAATTAACGTTCTTAGCCTTTTTCTTGAAGATGGGCTTGATGACTCTTCACTCGATTTTTATTTAGCATTGTAAATTAACACAGTAAACAGATTAATCTTTATTTGCTATTTCTGGCTTTGTTGCCAGCTTTTTCCAACCAAAAGCATTCATCGGCCCTAATACTCGAATGACAGTGTTTCGGATAAAGCGAACAATGGCTTTATCCATTTTTTTAACTGTAGCTAATGGCTTATCCGAAAAGCTAATAATCCATTCTATTCGAGCTTTACGCGCTTGTTTATAGTTTTCTAAGTTTAGACCATCACTATTGAGAACTTTTGCCAATGAAATCGCATCTTCAAAGGCTGCCGCCGCACCTTGTTGTAACAGCGGAGAACAGGCATTGGCTGCATCACCAATAAAAACAATACGCTCTTTATAAAAACGTGCCTGTGTAACTGATTTTAGCTCACCGGTAATTATGTCTTGCTCATCGATGGCTTCGATAATGCTTTTAGCTGGCTCGCCATAGTTTGAAAATATATTTTTGAGATCTGTTTTCGCATCGCCGATTAAAGAATGTAAACTGTTTTCCTGATGGATATGGGCGTAACAATACAGTTCATCTTCACTGAAAGGATACGCCATAAATATATCTGTATTGCCTAACATATAAGTAGGTTGTAATTGGTGATTAGGCGACTTAACAATAAAGCGCCAGCCTGTTAAGTTGTGGTTGTAAAGTGTTTCGGTATCCGGATACTGCTGCGCCCTTAATGTGGAGTTAATGCCGTCAGCTGCGATAAGGAGATCATAATCACCAGTTATATTAGGATTTGAGCTTTCAACACTAACGCCTTCATTATGATTGTTAACAGTGCTTAGCTCGGTGGAAAAGTGAATTTTTTCAACTAAGCCTTCCGCTAATATATTTTGTAGCTCACTTCGTTGTAGCGCAACAAAGTGATCGTTTTCAAAGGGGGCGCTTGTTAAATTTGCTTGTCCGAGTATTTTTCCATTTGACTTGGTGTAGAGTATTTCTGTCACTTGATGTGCTCTCGCCATCACAGAGTCGAAAACGCCGATTGTCTTTAATGCTCTTATGGCATTAAAGGGTAATGCAATACCTGCACCCAAGGTACTCAAAGAATCTTTTTTTTCAATGATGGTATAATCAATATTTTCTTGTTTCTCTAACAAACGAGCTATAGATAAACCCGCAATTCCCGCGCCGACAATGAGTACTTTCATATTATTACTTGCTTCAGATCTGATTATGATGGCATTTTTGCATAATTCTCGTGACAAAGTAAGCGGGGGGCATGAGGTTTTAATATCAGTTAGATAAGCGTCAGAGAATCATAAATTTTTGCTATTTTAAGTTGTAGTCAATTATTTTAGAGGTATAGACAATATGAACGCTATAGTGAAATTACTGCCGGACAATTTGGTTGCATTGTAAATGATTAACGTCCCATGATTACAGTCCAATATGCGCTTTACGACTGAGGGGGCAATGTCTTTAATAATGTTTTCTTGTTGTCTGTTAAGACTACATCACCAAGTTGCTCTTTTAACTTTTCTCATAATGTTAAATCTTCAACTGCTTGTATAGTGTCAATACCAATCCTAACCAATGGTGTGCGTAATTCATGTGATACTGCAGTGCTGAGTAATTTTACATCAGCAATGAGGGGGCTATGCGTTGCGCCATTTTGTCCAATTCAATTTCATGAGTGCTTTATTTAGTAAGTTCTTATTGGTAAGAGACCATTTGCGAGCTAGTTATTACAATAACGTCGGCTAAGACCTGAGATTAAAGGAATAATAAACAACTGGTTAACCTCATTGTAGGATGATAAGATTAGTTTATACATAAAAGATTAATCAAACTCTTGGCGTTGAAAATCATTTATTTCTCCTCAAGATCATCAAACTAAAACGATGCTTATTAATTCCTATAGACTTTACGTCAGTTATCTATCCTGTAGGTAAAATTACAAATCCTCAATGAAAAAATTAACGAGTTTGTCTAAGACAAACAAAGCTATAGTTGCTCAGGTATTTGACAGGGAAAATATCGTTATGATGAACTTGGATAGACAATGATGAGATCTTTTTATTCCTTATTGCTAATAGTGCCTGCTAGAGATACTTAAGAACAGACTCTGTTGTCAATACTTCGCGCTTAATTATCACAGCACTTTAAACAAGATGTTAATCATTCAATGCTAAATCTTGTTTCTAGCTCGTATCAAATTGAGTCGCTTACACCTAAATTTATCCATCGTTCTCAGGAATAATGGAAGAGATATGCCACAGGGCTTTGCACTTAAGCCTGTAAATACTTAGTTTAAAAATTGAGAAGAGACGGAAAGAATTTTTATGGATGCGATATTTTTTATCGAGCTTACTTTACTTATAACTAGTTCGGCATTGGCTATTATATTTTACACAGCTTGGCGGACAATGGGGAAACAAAAATACTCATTGATTTGGACTGTTGCTTTTTTAGTCATAGTATTACAGCGTATTTTCAATATTAATAAAGACGTATTTGATTCACATACTTTACATTGGATGATCGTATGCAGCCTATCTGTATTATCAGTTGTGTTAGGTGCGTGGGGTCATATTCTGCGTACTAAAAGTCAATTTAACCTTAATTATTTATTTGGCAGTTGCTTGCTTGTTATTTTAATGACTTTTTACTTCACTAAAATTGATCATCATGTTGGTTTGAGCATGTCTATTTATGTATTTTATAATACATTGGTTCTATTCTGTGTTGGAATCATGATTATAAAACGCCCGAAAAAAATCATGCCAGCTGAAATTGGAGCCGCTGCCTCCTATATATTACTTGCCATTTTTCAAGGTTTTGCAGCCACACTTGCGTTAATGCAAGGTGAAAATATTAATGAAAGCTTACGAGATATGTATATTTTGGTAAATTTTGTTACTTTACCCGCTGCTTTTATAGCAATGGGGCTTTTTGTGGTCTTTATCTTGGCTTCAGATCTTTCGGAAAAATTAAGCCAGTTGATGGCTCAAAAAAATAGTATGTTAGCTGATGTAACTCATGATTTACGCACACCATTAACGAATATAAAAATGCAACTTGAAGCCCTTGAAGATGGTGCACTAGAACACAGCGAAAAATCTTATAGTTCATTACAAAAAAAACTCGGTAACCTAAATCGCATGGTCGGTGATCTTTATCAACTTTCGTTGATAGAATCTAGTCCTTTGATGCTTAATAAACAAGATGAACTCATTGAACATATATTAAATGAGTCAATAGAGTCCTTCCAACCATTAGCAAATAAAGCTGAACTGTCGATTAATTATCAAAATACCGTTAAAGATCAAATAGTCGTGAATGCAGATGCAGGGCGTTTATTACAAGCATTTAACAACCTCTTAAAAAACTCCATTCGTTATACTGATGCTCAAGGAAAAATCAATATTTCGGTATTCGTTGATAACTTAGAAGTCGCTATATTATTTGAGGATACGGCTCCTGGCGTTGATACCTCAGATTTAGCACATATATTCGACCGCTTATTTCGAGTCGAAAATACTAAACTTCGTTCAAAAAGTGGCTCAGGCTTAGGTCTTTCTATTGTAAAATCGATAATTAATGCTCATGAAGGAACTGTGAGTGCTGGGCATTCTCGTTTAGGGGGCTTGAGTGTTATGGTTAAACTACCTAGAATAACAACATAATAAATGAGCTAACGGAATTTTCTGTCATTAATGAATAAGCACACTGTAGTCATAGTAGAAGATGATAATGAAATCGCTGAAATAGTTATTATGTACTTGAAAGCGGCGAACTTCTTAACCCAATGGTTTGATGATGGCAAAGGGGTAGTGGAGTGGGTCCGAGAACATAAGCCCGCACTAATCTTATTGGATTTAGACCTACCAACGAAAAATGGTTTGGAAGTGTGTACACAAGTGCGAGAGTTTTCCGATATCCCTATTATTATAACAACGGCAAAAGTAGAAGAGGTTGACCGACTTGTTGGCCTTGAAATTGGTGCCGATGATTATGTGTGTAAACCCTATAGTGTCAAAGAATTGGTTGCTCGAGTAAAAGCAAACTTGAGGCGAATGAGAAGGACACCTGTTTCAGCTGACGGGGTACAAGTTCATTCGGACTGTTTGAGTGTCAGTTATAAAGACATACAAATAGAACTAACTTCTATTGAGTTTTCTTTGTTTAACTTACTCTATTCTAACGCCAACAGAGTGTATTCACGTGCACAAATTTTGGATTTGGTTTATCAAGATTATCGAGATATAAGTGATCGAACCATTGATAGCCATATCCGTAACCTTAGAAAAAAGTTCAAGATTTTTGCCTTAGAAAATGATCTTATTCGCTCGATTTATGGCGCAGGATATAAATTTGAAGCGATAAGTTAAATACACCTATAATCCCTATTTATTAGAGAGTTTATTAAGGTGAGTTTCTATCGCTAATATGCAAACCTTAAGACTTGAGGGCATATGTTTACCGTATGGATATAAAGCATATACTTGATTTTTTGGTAGTTGGAACTGAGGAAACACTTCACACAAAGCAGGTTTGGTTTTATTAAATTGAAAATCAGGGATCAGACCAATACCAGCCCCTTCCTTTATTAATTCTAAACAAGAATAAAATGAATTTGATCTACATTGAGCTTTTGCTTGATAAAGCATCTCATTGCCCTCAGCATCACGAAAGTGATGGCTAATATCTCTATTCTGCCACTTATTTGCTATATATAGCGCTTTATCAGCATTATTATTTTGTACTAAAGCATTACTTCCACAAAGAATATCTCTAAATTCACCTATTCTACGCTGTTTAATATTACTTACTTGAGAGTTACCCACCCTAATAGCTAGGTCTATGTTGTCTTTCATTAAGTCTAGTTGTTTGTCGCTACTTATTAATTCAGGCTCAAGTAACGGATATTTTTTTAATATTTTGCCTATTGCAGGGGCAATAACAACATCCATGAGTGCATTAGGTGCTGTGATCTTTAAATAACCTTTAGGTGTTTCTACTGACTCTTGTGCTCGTTGCCAAGCCATATTAGTAATTTTGTTTATTTCTTTACAAGAATCATAAAAATCTAACCCCGCACTGGTCAGGGTATGTTTTCTGGTGCTGCGTTTAATTAATAAAACACCAAGATCTAACTCTAAGTTTTTAAGGTGTTGGCTTACGACAGATTTTGACAAGTTAAGGTATTCCGCTGCACCAGTAATAGATCCAGACTCCGCAATTTGAGCGAAAATTTGCATATGACGTGATTTCTTCATTATATTGTCCAGTAAAATAGAACTATTAATTCTATTATCTCTGTTTTTGACTTTAATGAGAAGGGGTATTCTATTTCTAATCCAATCATAAATAAGAGAGATAGCCATGACAGAAAAAACGATATTAGATTTATGCAAAGAAGGAATTAATGCTTGGCAAAAAGCCTTTAATAACCAGGATGCTGCTGGCTGTGCGGCTCAATATTCCGAGCATTGTATTATGGAGGCAAAACCTTTGGGTATATTTAAAGGTCGACAAGAGATCTTAAGTTGCTGGCAAAACATTATCGAACAAGGCTTTGCCGATGTGGCGTATTCTGATGTTAGCTGGGAGCCATCTGATGACGGTGGCTATATTCTGACATCAAGTTGGGTGATGAATAAAGCTTTTGGTGTTGTGCATTGTGAGCATTGGAAAGTTGAACATGATGGCAAAGCCCGTTTACAAAGTGATTCATTTGAAATTCAAGGGGAAAGGTAAGTCAAACTGCATATTCACTGCATAGTTTGTTTGTATGCTACCCATTCCTAATTACACTTTTCAGTATGACTTTAAAGTGAAGGAAAGATAAGTATTAAAGTAATTTTAACGATAACTATTCAGTAATAATTGATCAAGGTAAATGGAATTTAGCAATGCAGTTAACTTTTTTTAAAATACTCAACATGGGTATAGCGCTACTCATTGGTTTTGTTAGTTTTGTCGTAAATGCCGGTTTAATCGATCGTGGTAACGGGCTAATTTATGACGAAGTGCAAGGTATCACTTGGCTACAAGATGCCAATTATGCAAAAACTAGCGGTTATGCTTACGAAGGTAACATGAATTGGCACGAAGCAATAACATGGGCTGATGAATTGGTTTATGGAGGTTACGACGATTGGCGTCTTTTTAATGCTGCGCCTGACGATATAAACTGTTCGGACAATAGCACATTTTATGACGACACAAAATATGGATTTAACTGTAGTAATAGCGAGTTAGGTCATTTGTTTTATAATGAATTTGGTTTAACACAAGAGCAGTCAATCCTTGAGGCTACGGGTAACGCAGGGTTTGATTTGTTTGTAAATGTTTCGGATTATGCGTATTGGTCAGGTACAGAGAGTAGCCCGATGGGCTCTTATGCATTGAACTTCGCCACCTCGGTTGGCTATCAAGGCATTGTACGTAAAAGAGGGAGTGTTTCCGCATGGGCGGTACGAGATGGCGATGTTAGCCATGACCCTGTAGAAATTCCAGATCCATCACCATTTTTTGTTTTTTCATTAGGTCTAATGGGACTAGTTTCGTTTCGATTTAAGAAAAAACCTTAAAACATTGTTAATCATTTACGCTGTTAATACCTCCATTGCATAACATGGCAATGGAGATATTAACATTATTAAAAATGAAGCTATTCGGGAAAATAAACGTGATTATTAAATTATTTACTATGTATTTTACAAGTGTATTGCTGGCAAGTGTTGTCTCATTCACGACACATGCAGGCATTATCGCGGTCAATGAGTTTAATGGGAACCTTTTTGAAGGGTTTGAAGGCAAGGACGATTATGGAATTGAAACAAATTTTTCTGGATTTAATGGAGAAGCTTATTTCGGCGGTGAAGATGGTGTTTATGGTCTAGTTGAACATTGGACTGGCGGGGCTTTACAAGAGCAAATAAATCCTTATGAAGGTGCTGGACTGGGTTCATGGATAGCAGGGAAAGAATCAATGGAAATATCATTTAAAAGTCAGATACTTGCATTTGGTGGCTATTTTAATTCGTCAAACATCACACTTGAAAGCATCATCACTTTTTTTAACAACGATATTGTTATTGCATTTGATAACTTGACCGTTGGTTTTGGAACATACAATTGGCAAGGTTGGTCTGTAAATGAAAACACCAGTTTTAATCGAATTTTAATCACTCATAAAGCGCAGTCAATACCGAGTTCATTTCTTATTTTTGATAACTTACAAGCAATAAAAATGGTCCCTGAGTATCCCGCACTTGTTATATTTTTATCTGGTTTGTTTGCATTAGTATCTAGGCGTTTTAAGATAAAATCTTAGTGACTTTAGTTTAATAGTCTGCATAATTTTTACGTATCCTTCAGTCCTGAATTGTTAGGTGTTTTTCAACTAATTTTCAGTACATTAGATCGATATATAAAATGGAGTAAAAAATGAATAAAAAGGCATTAGGTATATATGTCGCAGGTTTTCTCTGGGCTGCAACCTCTGTGTTCAGCATAGCAACTGCGGGGGTTATTGAAAATACAGAGAATGATAGTTTTATTGATAATGCTACGGGCATAGAGTGGATGGATTTTGGTATTAATAATGGTCAGTCATTTGACTATGTTTCTTCTCAATTGGGAGCTGGTGGTATCTATAAAGGTTGGCAGCTGGCGACAGAAAGTCAGGTATATGACATGTGGGCAAATGCTTTTCTTGGATTAGATAGCAGCTTCGAAAACCCAAATTTTTTTGGTGTCGGGCAACTGAAGGTAGAAGATGGTAAACAGGCAGATGGCAGCATATTTTCACCAATATTTGAAGCTATGAGCTTTAATACCATTATCGATCCATATTTAGCTGACACCAAAATTAGCAGAGGTTTATTCGAAGGTCAAAATGGATTAAGTTATGTGGAAGCTAAAGAAAGAGTTGGTATGTACAACAACTGGTTAGATCATGATATTAGCCAAATCATAGAAAACAATAATAACGAAATGTTTAGGGAAAGTGGTGATGGTCAGTACAGTACGATGTTAGTTAAAGTCACCAAAATACCTGAGCCATCAACGTTAGCTATGTTGGCATTAGGCCTATTTGGTATAACGGTTCGCCGGTTGATAGCCAAATAAAATTCATCACTCTTATCCACGAGTGACTATATTTAGCTATAACCAACATAAAATAGTCTTGTCAACGATTACTCCATCATTGTAAATAGAAGTGTTTTCCTGCGTGGTGGACACTTCTTTACATCACTATGTTCTTTGGGCAAAGGGACTGAGAAATAATTCTAAAGTTTTAAATGGACTGATTATGAAATTTTCAAAGAAATAAGTATCTAAAATTTAAGTTAGATACTTAATACAACTTGCGTGGTTATTAGTGATAACTGAGTTAATAACTAGTTATTAAGAACAACCTTCCCAGCTCCATGAACCATCATTTTTAAGGAAGTAAGCGGTTTTCCCTCTTTTTACTTTAGGACCACTATTGTAATGAGCCATATGTCTTTCTTTAACTTCTAACTTACAACGGCCTTTACCTTTACCGGCACAGCTAACATCCATTTGGTCGCCACTATCGATTCTTTGTGTATAACCTAGGTTACTCGCCTTACCATTTTTAATTTTAAAAACTTGAGATTTATTACTACAGTTTTTAATTTTTATCCAAGTGTTTCTGCCTGCATCTGCTGACGTTGCGGCCAACATAGTTGTAACACCAAAAGCGACTACAATTTTAGTTAAATTTTTCATTATGATTCCTTTTTACTGGCTAAATTAAGTAATGTGCTGTTATAAAAGATGAATAAACAAATATTATTTACAGCATGTCATATGATACTTACGTTGAATTTTTAGCATATAGAGAAATGTCTCTATAGTAATTTGAGGGTATAACGTTATGCTTAACACCTAAGATTAGCTGTTGTGTTCATATCGGTAAGGGAAGTATTACGTTGGCGTATTTAAAAGTTTTTTTAGCGGGGATATTGTTGGGAATTTTAGGTTTACATATATTCAATACTTTTACAGCACCGAAGACCTCAGTAACAAGTGACTCAAGCTACTCCAAGGAAGGATCTGATAATAACTCTACTTTTTTGGTAGCGGAAAATATCAAGCAAAAAACTGTATTTGAACAATCAAAGTCACAAATTAAGAATAAACAAGCTGATATTCCTGCTTGTGAAATTATGGTAAATACAGACGCTACTGAACCAAAAGTGAAGTTTCCATTTCAAATAAACAAACTTCAAAAGAATTTTCCACATCAAGATCTGGCATCAATACCAGAACATAAACTGACAGAGGTTTTAGTTACTGCAGCAATGGATACCTCAAAAACTAATGCACAAAGAGTAGAATCATTAGCAGCATTAAAGTTATTAGGCGAAGGCACTTTACCGGGAGAATTGGTGGATCTTATCATTTCAGATTTGCCAAGGTTCATTGCTGAAAATGATTCCCCAAATGCAGTTGAAGCATTAATGTTAATTGAAGATGATGTGCAAGAGTATCAGTTTTCTCAGCTCTTAGATCTCAATCAGACTGAAGATGTTGATATTCGAATGGCCAGTATTATTGCTATTGCTAATGCGGATCCATATAGGCAAAACAAACACGTTTTCGAGCAATTATATCATAATGATAAATCACAAATGGTGCGTGATACCGCTTATAATATTCTGCTCAATGAATATTCAAACGAGTAGGGCACTTATTATTATTTGATCATGACTACCCTGGTACTAAAGTTAACTGCCTCTTTGGTAATCCATGAAAAGGCATTATTCAAGGTTTTTTATTTGAATGCTAATACGGTCTTGAATTAAGTAAGTTTACAGCGTGTTTCCTACGTAAAAATAAAGCGGGTTACATAGAATATAGACACTGCTAATCAATGTAAGTTACTGCGATAATCGTTAAGCATCACAACTCCTCCATATCCCTTAATGTATACTGAAACATCAGACTTGATGTTCGGTGTTATGCCTAAACTATCCATTTAGATATTCAGCTGAAAAGTTAGTACGGATTATTATCTATAGAAAACCATCGAACATTTTTCACTCAATACCCCCAAATTATTTTGAATAAATTCCACTAGAATAAACTTTCTCTCTACTATGTAAACTCTCATAAGTACCTGAATTACTCAGGCTTTGAACCAAAACACCTCATTCGAAGTTTATTGGTCAAGTTAGATTTAGGCATTGAATTTCCTGATGTTTTTTGTAGTTATGGTCCGTTAATGTCAATTAGTAAAAACACTTGACTTATTATTGGTCACTATTTAATGTGTTGCTGGTGCATTTATAATCACTTCAATTCAAATGTTAAGCACATGGTCGTTGATAAATAAATGGTAGTCACAACACCCAAAAAGATTTGAGTGGTAATTAACTATTAATAACTAACAAAAAGGTAAATACACAGAATGAAAACAAAAATTAATTATTTGGCCGCCTGCATATGTTTAACAATGGGCGGACAAGCTCAACTAGCCAATGCCGGAGATATGACAAATTTCTTAGATGCGCTACGTGGTTTTGAGTCGGGCCTGCCTGATGCAACAGATACGATAGTTAATGGTTATAAAACAGGTTATAACGATGATAGTGCTCGTACATATAGCTACTTAAAAAAAGACAGTCTTGGAAATGATATTCCTGGCCGTATAGACTTGGCCTGTGATGGCAGTGTTGTTGGGGAAACTCACTCGGTTAAAAGATATTTCCAAAAATTGGATGTTGATCGTTTTTACGATAACAATGCTTCTCTTGCAGATCGTAAGCGAATGATCAGAAAAATGCAGTATAGCTCGCTAAATGCTTGGGGTTTCGTTGGCTATCAAAATGGTGAAGCAACGCTTATCACCTCTGGATATTACATCCCAGAAACAGAAAGAGGCCTTAGCAAGTATTATTCTGCTCGTCCAGGCAGCGAATGGGCTGGAGTAGGTACAGGGCTACAAAGTGAAGCGACTTGTACTGGTACTAAAGAAACAATTACCTTTAGATGGGAAGGCGGAACTGTTGACTTGATAACACCTCAGGTTAATGAGTGGAAAGGTGTATTTAGTGGCAAAAGCGACATTTACCAATTTGATGATATGCGCATACCAGCTAAGCAAGAACAAATTATTCGCGGTTTGATGCGTTCTAATTACATTAAATTTCGTGAGTTAATGCAGGCGCGTGGGAAAGACTGGTCAGATATTCTTGGTACAAGTTATGACTATGTTCATCTAGAAAATGGTCAGAAAGTTACTAAAACAACTACCATCACTATGTCTGGCATTATCGCTGCTACTCATCTACGAGGTGCATTAGGTGTTATTAATGCAATTTTTGAAGGTACGGACGCGGGCGATGAAACCGGTACTACAGCTGGTTTTTATATGGATATGTTTCAAGGGCACGATACTTTATTTGATACGCCAAGTAATGACATCATTTCTGGAACACCGCACGCAGAAATGCTTTTTGCAGGCTGGGGCAATGATAGCGTTACTACAGGCGATGGTATAGATCAGATAGTTATCCAAAAAAATGCGCAAGGTAACTCTCAGACGACTATTAGCGACTTTACGCTAGGTAAAGACCGCATTTCACTTGGTGTCGAGTGGTCAGGCTCTCCTTTAGCCCAAATGACTATTACCAGTACTAGTGATCAAACAGGTTCGGTATTAACACTTCCGGGTAACCAATCAATTGTATTACAAGGCGTACCTAGCAGTAGCCTACCGACAAATACGGATGACTATATTGTCCATGCAAAAAGCTACGTGCAGGGTTGGGGTGGAACTAGAGAAAGCATTACGGGTTTCCGCCCAATGCTCGACAAAATTGTTCCTGAAAGACATGTCACTGTTTCCGACTTGAGCGCCTTTGAAAACACAGCCGGTAACCTAGAGGTAGGCACCGATACTTGGAATACTAAAGAGTTTGTTGGTCTTAAACTGACAGATTTAACTGCTGAAATGTTTTCTGAAATGACCGGTGATATATCTCAGCTTGGCGGCATTACTATTCCAGCAAGACCCGTTATTACCGCTAACGGTGATACAGCTGCAAATGGTGGTGATACGATCAATCTTACCGGTAGCGTAACGGGGACTAGTAATTATGAGTGGACTCAAGTAGAGCCGCTTTTCCCACAGGCTACGATTAGTAATCCAACGTCTTTAAATACGTCGATAAGCTTACCTACGGTTGACTCAACGACTGAGTTCTACTTTCAGTTAAAAGGGGTTAACGGATTAGCTAGTAATGCAATTTCTCACGGCGTATTAGTTAGTGCAGGTACCAGTACAGGGAATAAAGCGCCAACAGCGCAACTTTCAACTTCTGCCAATAGTGTAGTTGAAGGTCAAAGTGTTTCCTTAACGGGCTCTAACTCTACCGATCCTGATGCGAATACGACTTTGACTTATCAGTGGAGTGCTTCTCCTGCTAATGCGGGTAGCTTCAACTCAGCTACAATGGATAACCCAACATTTACCGCCGCGAATGTTACAGCGGATACGAGTGTTAATATCATCTTAGTTGTTAGTGATGGTGAGCTTAGTGATAGTGCTTCAACTTGGGTCACTGTAACTGACTCAACAACAGGTAATAGAACACCAACAGCCGTACTTTCATCATCGGCAACAAGTGTTGTTGAAGGTGAGAATATAACGTTAACTGGCGCTAATTCTACTGACCCAGATGACAATACAACACTGAGTTATCAGTGGAGCGTATCGCCAGTCAGTGCAGGTGGCTTTAGCTCGTC
>Ga0209396_1002107_pt1 | contig 21191 bp, 23 predicted proteins | sample GOMGulsemesocosm_6_FD_184638 | JGI IMG/M metagenome (GOLD analysis project Ga0209396, IMG submission 184638) | Methane-oxidizing microbial communities from mesocosms in the Gulf of Mexico - GOM8C Gulf of Mexico (SPAdes) (version 2) | ecosystem: Environmental > Aquatic > Marine > Cold seeps...
GTCGTTTAATATAAACTTTATGACTCTTACTGCTGGTCTTGGTAGGACAAAACACGGTCTTGACTGGCCAGTTAGCACTTCAGATTCAGGGTATTACTTGGCTAGGTATTACTTGGCAGGCTTTTGGCGGTATTGTGTGGGGCTAATACCATAGTGGCGTTGAAACGCGCGGGAAAAGTTACTGGCATCGGCGAAGCCTAATCTCAGTGCTACGTCTGTGATGGTTAGGCTGGGTTGCTGCAAATAATGGTTGGCCATTTCCATGCGGCCATTTTGCAGCAGTTGGCGGAAGTTGTTTTGCTCTTCTTGCAAATAGCGGCGTAAGCTTCGTTCACCCACTTCTAATTGTGTGGCCACTGATGTGAGGCTGGGTTCGCTATTATCAAGCTGCTGTAAAATCACCTGATATACCTTTTCACTCCAGCTATTGCTGTTTAACCCTTGTACGTATTCTTGCACCATTGTTTCATTGAAAGTTGCCAGTTTTTGATCACCCATAATGCTGGCTTGGCGTAGTAAATCCCGGCGCAACCATAAGCAATTCTGTTGGGCGCCAAAGTGCACTGGTGCATAAAAGCAATCCGTCCAGGGCTGGGTGTTTTTGGGTGTTGTGCGCAGCAGTTCGACTTTTTCTATGAGGGTGCTTTTCTCGTGAGAAGGTTGTGTTAAGCGTAGGATACTGGCAAAAAAACTGTCGATGGCCAGTTCGCTTATTTCTACATTGGGAAGCAGGTCAATGGCGAAACCGAGAAGATGACTTTGGTATTCAATGCGAATACGCACAGAGTTGGAGATCAGACTATGATATTGCCCCATCTTGCCGATGGCGGTTTCTATGTTGTCGCTGGAGAGCATTAATAAACCCAGGGATCGAAAATGCATCGGTTGTACAAAGTTGGCTACCTTAAGTCCGAATGCACAGTCACCCGTGGCTTGTTCCATGCTTTGCCAGAGACGGGTCATCTTGGCGATATCGACCCGGCTATCCGGATTTTTGCGCAATTCTTCAGGGTCTAACCCTACCTCTTTTAATAGCGGGGCAGGGTCTATCCCTTGAGCTTCAAGTGCGCGGCAAATAGCCAAAGGCCAAGCGGCGATAGTTGTGTATTTTCCAGTAGTCATGTGCAACTTATTAATGAAGTTTTTAGTAGTTTAAAGGGCTGTGTGGAGGCAGGCAATGGATAAAATGTTTTCTATAGTATCCATGCGTTGTTAGGGCTAGTTAGAGGTCATTGGTCTCATACTGAATAATAAACATCGCTAGAATAACCATAACGATTCCGGGCAAGGTGATTAATTCAAAATGATCTGTGCCTAAAATGATACTGATGACGATGACAAAGAGTGGGGTCAAAAAGCCATAGGCAGCAACCTTAGTTGGGCCAATTCGAACGACGCACAGCTGCAATAAAAAGAAGGTCACCAGAGTTGTAAATAATGAAAGGTATAGAATACCGCCGTAGACTTTATAGCTGACACTGCTCCAATCTATGTCGGTTAATTGATTAGCCGATACTAATAGCAACCAAACCGCCGCGCAGATAAGCACCCAGAATGTCATTACCTCCATCGGCTCGCTATTATAAATTCTTTTTATTAAAGGGCTGTATAAACCCAGAAACAGACAGCCGATAATAAATATTAAGTCACCTTTATTTAAATCAAGATTTATAAGGGCGGCATAATCCCCTCTAAAAACTATCCACATAGCGCCCAGAGTTCCAATTAACAGGCCCATTGATCTGAACTTATGTGTCACTTCTTTATTGATTATTAAGGCATAAATAGCGGTTATCGCAGGCACCAAGGTATAGAGCGCTCCGGTATTTAAAACACTGGTATACCTAAGGCTTTCAAACATACACCAGAAGAATACTGCCAGTGGAATGCTTAATACCCCATAGCCCAACATCTTTTTAGCGCTAGGAATATACAGCGTATTTTTCAGTAATAAGTAGGGCGAAAATAAAATAGCGGCCAATAAAAACCGCACAAACATCATAACAGCTGGTGGCAGGGCATGAGTAATTGCGGCTCCTATTGGAAATGAGGTGGCAGCAAAAAATATGGATAACAGCATTAATCCATGAGCGTTACGTTTAGCTTTTTCATTAATAGATATTGTCATTGTATTTACTCTTACCAAGAAATTTCTGGGCCCGCTGGCACTATGCCCATAGGGTTAATATGATTGTGAGAAATGTAGTAATGACGTTTCATATAATCGATATCAATTGTTTCTCTGAATACCGGCATGGCCATAAAATCCAACATATAGCGGTACAGATTTTCAAATTCTTTTAACGGTTTTTTGTTGGCTTTAAAGTGCACTTCATATACGGCTTCAAAACGCACTAGGGTGGGTAATAAAAATAAATCGGACAAGGTGATAGAGTCACCATGCAAGTAGCGCCTCTTTGCTAAGCGGTTTTCTTTTAAACGATAATCTAATTGCTCTAACGCATCGAATAAGATTTCACTGGCGGCATCGTAAGAGACTTGGTCTAGGGCAAAACCAACATGATATACCTTGCGATTTACATTGTTGTGTAGCCAGGTATTCATCTCAATAATGTCGTTCTTAATGGCAGCTGGTACTAGCTCGATCTGATTTTTTGCCAGAGGTAACCAGTTAGTTGCAAAGTCCATCGCCAAAGACGCGGAATCATTACAGGCAATGGTCTGTTCTTGCTTGTCCCATAAAACCGGAACCGTGGCTTTACCCGAATAGGTAGGATTCGCTTTTTGATGCAGGGCGACGAAGCTATTTAAACCATTGATAGGATCGGGGTATTCCGCATCAAATAACCAACCCTCTTCAAAGCGTTCTGGTGCCACAGAAGAAATTGATATCGCATCTTGCAAGCCTAAATAATTAATCACCAGATAAGGCCTGTGAGCAAACGGGCAGGCCAGTGACATGTAAAGATGAAAGCGATTAGCTTCGGCGATTTCTGCTGGCTGAAAATTATCGACGCTGGATAAGTCGTTCTCTTCTTTATTCGGGTGCCATAACCCCTTATCTAAAACTGCCATGTGATACTCCGATTTAGTCTAGGTGAATCAATTGTCTGATTTCATGTAGCTAATATAGCCAGGCTAATCCAGTGGATAAACAGCAGTTGAGTGATATGATTGTTCACTATAGGTAGACAGTTGCGGCTTAGTAACCCTTAAAGTAAGACTAAAAGCAGGAATAGAATGGATAAATTACGGGCAATCAGTGTATTTAGACGGGTTATTGAACTGGGTAGCTTTAAGGCAGCTGCGGAAGACTTAGGCCTATCGAAAGCGGCCATCAGTAAAAATATCAATGAATTAGAAGACTACTTGCAAAGCCCGCTGATTAATCGCACTACGCGTAAGATGCATGTTACCGAAAATGGCCAGCGTTATTACAACCAAGTGCGCAGCATATTAGATGAACTCAGCAATGCCGACTCATCTATTATTGAATCGTCTCACCAGTTGAAGGGCCTGCTTAGAATAAGCGTCCCCATGTCGATGGGCATCGCACTGGTTAACCCCGCCATTTGTGAATTTAAAAAACGTTTTCCTGAAATCAGCATCGAAATAAAAATGAGTGACCAATATATCGATCTCGTTGAAGAAGGAATCGATGTGGCAATACGCGGTGGCGGAGCGCTTAAAAGTTCAAACTTGAAATCACGCAAACTCATCACCTTAAAGCGAGTTCTGTGCGCATCCCCTGAATATATGAAAAACGCTAATGAGTTAATCAGTCCCGATGATTTGCCGTCGCACAGCTGTTTGCTTTATAGTTTATCGTCATCACCGACCAACTGGCTTTTCCGCAGCCGGAATGAGAAGAAAGATGAGAAGAAAGATGAGGCGAAGGATGAAGTGAAGGCCGTCGATATTGTATCGGCTTCTTATATCGTCAATACCGGCATAGCGTTAAAGCAAGCTGCCGTTGCCGGTTTGGGCATCATGCTGATCCCACAAGCCTTGGTCGATGCCGAATTAAAAGCTGGGCAGTTGATTGCGCTGCTACCCGAATGGCAAGCGGATGATCATGCGCTGTATGCGGTATACCCCTATCACAGAGAATCTTCACCTAAGGTTCGCGCCTTGATCGATTTTTTAAGTGATTACTTTTCTCCAGCTTAATCTAGCAGGTCTTTTTATTGTTTACTGAAAGTAAATAATTAAGCCACTGATCCAATGTTTTTCCATTGCCAGTAGTCGTGCAAAGTAGAGCGACGTTCTGAGGAGAAACGATTATGAAAAATGTAATAAACACCGCAACAAATAACGTAATTAAAAAAGTGATGAACCTACTCGCGGGTGCCATGTTGGTACTCGTACCCATACTAGTACCGGTAAGTAGCTATGCCGATAGTGCAGATACCCAAGGTTTGCTTAAGCTTTCCTACAGTGATGGCAGAGCCGCCACTATCGGACTAAAAAATGTAAATGCTGCACTCGGCCAAGTGGGCGTTCGGGTAAGCGAAATAGCCTTGCCTAAAGCCGCCGCATCGATATTAAAAACATCACAGACCCGAGCGATTAATGTTGAAGAAACTAAAGAGTTGCTTTCAATCTTCTCTTTGCATAGGGGAGAGTTACTGGATCAAATCGCTAACGCGGGCCGACAACCTGAAGCCCACCGCGGTGGTTTCTTGTCTATTTCTGAAGTAGGCGTTGCGCCTTATCCCAAGGTGTACGACATGAAAGCCTTAACCCCTGAAGTAGTGATTTATTTACAAGAAAAGTTTGGCAAACTTCACGTCAATAGCGCAGAAAATGGAATGGGTATCGACGAAGTTATGTCGATCGTATCGGGCGGCCCATGGACTTGGTTCTTTCTATTACCCGGTGACGTGATTGGTAAACTGACCCTAGGATATGTCGGTCTAGACGGACCCGGCTGGCGCATCAGCTACCCAGGACTTGTGCCTCATGGTGGTTATTTAGATCCAGAATATGGCTTAGTCGTGGCTTATGCTCATGGCCCAAAAAACTTTGTGATGCGTTATGAAGAACTCAGTGTTCAAGGTGCAGAGTTATTAGGAACGAATTCGTGGGTAGATTTTACGGGTAAGGTGCCTAAGCTATTGGATTAATGAATGTGCCCGTTTAGCTATTTTGATCTTGTGATTAATAAACTATAATATTATGAAAATCTGCAGGGCTGATTTTTTCTTGATGAAGAAGTTAAAAAGCTGAGTTCCTTTTGTCTAGTTGTAAGTTATATAGATTAAGTCGATTAAACTTAATCTCTTCATTAGCCATTGTTGAATTCAGGTTTTAGAAAAAGCCATTGTCGTAATAAAAATCAATTTAGCTATGGGTGTACGATGAACCGATTCGATCGAGTCACTTCGCTTTTACTTTTATTACAAACCCGATCAGTTGTTACCGCACAATTTTTAGCCGATCATTTTAGTGTTTCTGAGCGTACCATCTATCGCGATATAAGAACGCTTGAAAACGCGGGTGTTCCCATTGGTGCAGAAGCGGGTGTCGGCTACTTTCTTGAAAAAGGTTACCGATTACCTCCTGTTAGTTTCACTCTCGATGAAGCTTCTTCGCTATTGCTGGGCGAGAAATTACTGGTATCGAGTCTTGATATTAATTCGCTGCAAGATTTCAAACAGGCACTGAACAAGGTTCGAGCGGTCATTGATCGTTCTGATAAAGATTATTTGAGTTCGTTTGATGCCGATATTGAAGTGTTACCGACAGGCAGTCAATTTCCGATTGATGATGTGAGTGAAGGCGATCAAAACACAAGTAGCTCTCTTAAATTGCAAGGAGTAGCACACAGTGGTGATCGTTGGCTGCGTGAATGTCGAACGGTTCTGTTGCATAGGCAGGTCACTGAAATTGATTATGCCGCTCTTAGTAGTCATAGCAATACCACTCGGCATATCGAACCTATCGGTCTTTTTTACTATAGCTGGCACTGGCACCTTATTGCTTGGTGTCGGTTGCGCAAGGGCTATCGGGATTTTCGGCTTGATCGTATTCAGGCTTTTAAACCACAGGCCGAACAATTCTTTCGCCACAGCAGGCTAACGCTGCAAGAGTATCTTAATGAGCAGCCAGGACGAGATGAGCTACAGGAAGTTGAAATTTTATTTAGCCCAGAGGCTGCTCGATTTGTGGGCGAGCAACGTTATATGTTTGGGTTTGTCGATGAAGAACGGCAGCAGGATGGCGTGAAAATGCGCTTTCTAACCCCTGTTCCAGAATATATGGCCCGCTGGCTCCTGCAATACACCGATGGTATTGAAGTGATTAGTGGTGATTCCATTAAAAAGGCGTTACAGCGTTTCTCGGCCCAACTGTCTGCACATTGGAACAGCTAATATAAACCCTCCTGACATAGGGTTGTCAGTACCCAGTGTCACCATCGGTTCAACGGTCAAGCACCGTTCACTAATGCCCGAAACTGTTTGGGCCGATGAGTCAATTGGGGATAAACTATGAAACGAACAACGATTAATCCGTGGTCTTGGTCACTAAATCTAGGCTACAACCAAGCTGAAATTATTGAGGGAGCAAGTCGACAACTGATTTGTGCAGGGCAAACGTCGGTTGACGCAGAAGGTAACCCGCAGCACGCAGGAAACATGCGCAGCCAAATTATCCTTGCCCTCGATAACCTTGAAGCTGTTTTGAAGGCCGCTAACATGGACCTTACTAATATTATACGACTCGATATTTACGCCACCGACGTGGACGAACTGATGAAAAACTTTGATGTGCTCGGCGCGCGATTCGGTTCGGTTGGCGCAGCACCGCCGCAAAGTGTTCTGGGTGTCACTCGGCTTGCGATTCCTCCGCTTATGTTTGAAATTTCAGCCACCGCGGCTGATTGATCCATCGTTAAAACAGTCGTACATTCTAGACAAGAACTACGAGTAGACGCTATAACATGTGAAAGAACTCGACGCAGCAAAGCTGCGCCGATGTTTGAAACGCTGAGGCACTAAGGGAATATTGATAAATGGAAAGAAGCTATTTAGTGACTATGGTGACATTGATTCTTCACCAAATTGATGCCGCGTACTGGAAAGAGTGGGAAATGTTCTTCCTTCCAGGAGGGATTCAAGGCTTCTTAGTTTTCAATATTGTAGTCGTGCCCATTATTTTATGGGGTTATCGGCAGGTTATTTTGTCGACGGATAAAGCCATTTTTTATTCGGCTTTGTGTGCCATGCTAGGAGTGCTCACATTTTGTATTCATGTGACTTTTTTTGCTGTGGGATTCGATCAGTTTAGTTTGCCACTATCAATATTGTTGTTACTCGTCTGTTTGTTGAGTTCTCTATACCAGCTAATACAAACCTGGAAAATACATTTAAAGAAAAGTGCATAGCCACGGCATTAAGATAATAGCGGAGTAACATGAGAGATGACTGAATTTCAGTCGTATTCGTCACTATTTAACAAGGGAAATGTACACGTGAGTAATCATTATCAAGGTAGTTGTTTGTGTGGTGGAATTAAACTTGAAACAACGGGTTTTAATGCTATGGCTGCAAATTGCCACTGTTCAATGTGTCGAAAATTTCACGGCGCGGCTTATGGCACACTGGTCGCTGTTGAAGGCTTAAAGTGGTTATCGGGCCAAGAGCTACTGAAAGACTTTATTGGCGATAATGGCACGGTTCGTACGTTTTGTTCGGAGTGTGGTTCAAGCCTAGGATTTCGTGTTAAAGATGCTCCCTTTGTTGAAATTGAACTGGCCATTTCTATTTTTGATGAAGCCATTCCGGTGGAAGTTAATGCTCACATCTATACGCATTATAAAGCCAATTGGTGTGTGATTGATGATCAGTTAGCGAAGTTTGAGGAAGGGCGGTGAGAAAACTGCTCACCGCCTAGATTTTAGATATCAGTAACGTATTTCTCCCTGCTCTATTTGTTGCTGAAGCTCTGGGTTTAACGGCACATATTTTTCTGCTTTAGGTAAGCGCACAAATATAGGGCTATCCGCTTTATCCAAATCGAAGCCCATGTTTTTTAGCGGCGTTTTCATATGTTTAAACGTTCCGGTAACTGTGACGTCTTGGTTAATACGCAAGAATACGGGGATGGCATATTCTGGAGTTGTTTCTTTTATTTGCGAGACAAAACTGGTAAAGCAAAACTCATCGACTGTACCGTTTAACTTCAGGCTCGCCATTCCTGCACGACCATTGGTATTAGGGATTTCTACGCCGTAAACAATGGCTTCGGTTACATTGTTCACATCTTCTAGTAGTGATTCGACTTCTGTCGTCGAAACGTTCTCGCCTTTCCAGCGGAAAGTATCCCCGGTGCGGTCGACAAATTGGGCGTGACGAAATCCCATATTAAGCATGATGTCGCCGCTATTAAACCAGCGATCTTCTTTTTTAAACACTCCTTCAAAAATAACAGCCTTAGTTTTCTTTGGATCGGTATAACCGTGAAAGGGGCTTTTAGGAGTGATCTCTCCAATCAATAATCCGGACTCACCTTTTTTGACTTTAATCATGCGACCTTTTTTATCACGAACGGGCTGCTCATTAATTCGGTCGTATTTAACAATAGCGAAGGGAAGTGGGCTTACCCCAACCGTTTCGTCAAAATTGAATAAATTGGTGAAGGCGATATTACCTTCACTAGATGCGTAAAACTCCATCACTTTGGGGATGTTAAAACGTTGTTTAAAAGTTTTCCAGATAGTGGGGCGGATACCGTTACCCACTATGATGCGAACGTTATGATCACCATCGTTGGCCTTTTCGGGTTGATCTAATAAATAGCGACAGACTTCACCGACATAGCCAAACGAGGTAGCGGAGAACTTGCGAATATCATCCCAAAAATTTGAAGCACTGAATTTTCTTGCCATAATAATGGCCGCACCATTAGGAATAGCGGAAGCCCAGCATACAGCCAGCGCAGTGGCATGATAAAACGGCAATGGTACATACAGGCGATCGTTACTTTGCAAGCGCATGGCGACTAAACCAAAGTTAGCGATTAGCTTCATAAAGCGGCCGTGATTAAAAATTACGGCCTTGGGTAAACCCGTGGTGCCCGAGGTATAAATATAAAAACAGGGGTCTTCGGGTTTGATGTTATTGCTTAAACCTGGATTATCGCCGGATTGAGTTAGAACTAAATCGGCCAGGTTCTCCCAATGATCAGGGGTTTCTATTGTGTGCTCTGTACTAGCTAAGGTGTCGGTATCATGGAAATATAAATGATGTTTTAGCTGGCATTGGTCGCGTATGTTATCGAAGGCGCTGTGGCATTCTTCACCGGCAATAATGCATTTAGGTTCAACAATGTTAATGCTATGGGCGAGTATTTTACCCTTTTGTGCAGTGTTCAGCATGGCGCTGATAGCCCCGATTTTTGAGCAGGCTAATACACTGGCTAATAACTCCGGGCGGTTCTCTAATAGAATGGCTACGCTGTCGCCTTTTTCCACACCACGGCTTAATAACAAGTGGGCAATACGATTAGCCCAGCTGTCCATTTCACGATAGCTGATAGAGCGCCCTTCACTGATTACCGCTGGCCCATCAGGATTCTTGTCGACAGCCTCTTCAAAACATAATGCGATACCCACAGATTTCGTTAAGTCTGTGCTCGTCGCCATACGTATACCCTTAATTAGGCTGGGCAAAGACAATAAAAGGTTAGGCAATCGTTTTACGAATTGTCCGGTTGATATCAAATTGGTTTGATTCATGGGCCGAGATCCATTGTTCTTGTTATTTTTATAGAGATTATTGATAAACTATACAATGTAAAGTTACCTGTAAAAGGAAAGTCTTGTCAACCAGTAGAGAGTAAAGTTATGCAACCTTCAGATATCGTTAGTATTGAGTTGTTTAATTTGAGATCTTTTAATTTATGAAGAGTTCTTGCGATAACTTTCTGGGGTATCTCCGATGATTTTTTTGAAATTACGAATAAAGACATCGCTAGAGTTAAAGCCAACGTCTAGCCCTATGTTTAAGACCGAACCCATACCGGCTTGCAGTTTTTGACAAGCAAGCCCAATTCGCCAGTGGTTTAAATAATCCATTGGGCTTTGATTCATTATGGCTTTAAAACGTGTACAAAATGCTGAGCGTGATAGGTTGGCTAACTGCGCTAGCTTTTCAATAGTCCAGGCATGCTCAGGTTTATTATGAATGGCATACAATACTTGGCTTAATCTAGGGTCTTTTAACGCTGGAAGCCAGCCAATACTGAGTGATTGGGCCTCTATCATTTGTCGAAACAGATGTATGAGTAAGGCATCAAGTAGCCGAGCCGCTGCGATTTTACTGCCTGCTAATTTAGAAATTCGTTCAGCGTAGATCAGTTGAAATAGACTGGTAATGGTTTTGTTCTTTCTGGTTGGAATGATGATGCAATTATCTAAGCCTCTAAGAATCGTCTCTTGCCCCCACTGCTGAAAACTAAAGCTGCTACAGATGAGGGTGCAGGATAATCCTTCGCCTCCTAGTTTCATCGATTCGATCTGTTGTTCGCTTTTATCGGAAAACAGTTTCTCGCTGCACTGTAGTGGCGCACCTGGAGAGCTCATTATCTGATGACTTGCGCCAAACGGGAAAAAGACAAAGTCTCCTGGGTTAAGAGAGATGAGTTCATCTTGTTTATCCAACCGAAGAAAGCAGTCGCCTGCGAGGACGAAATGGAAAGCTCTGGTCGCTAATTCAGGCTGCTTTAGCCCCCAAGGAGCATTAAGCTGCGGCTGGGCAAATATCTCATTCTGAGGCTGTAAGGTATTTAAGATTAACTCTAGCGGATCATTACTCATAGAGTACTCATCGATAAATAAGGATTATTCGTCGATGAAATAGCAATGTTGTCGATCATACAAGTATCCATTTCCGCTATCCTTTCATTTTCGCCCCCGAGCTGTGAATAAAGAGCAGCTGTGAATAAGGAAACGCTATGAATAATGACGCATTAGCAGAACTCTATATCGAACTTGCGATGAAGTATGAAGAAGAAAACTATGTTGAGTGCGGCTTTAAAGCCGCAACGGAGACTCGTAGAAAAATTGTAGATAAGATTAAAGCGGGCTCTTTATCGAAGAAAGAGATTCATGCCCTTGAACCGATATTTTCATTTAGTAAGTTAAATATTAATGATTATTTTACAGCCAAGAAGCGATTTATATTCTTTTGATACTAGGGCTTAAAGTAATCGATAACGAATTTCTTAAAAGTTTCATGGGATTTAGCGAGCTTAATATTCTTGTGATACACCATATAGAAGTCCATCGACTTATAGCTAAACGGATGAGGTTCTAAAATTTGCCAGATGCTATTTTCCTCTAGCTCGGTTTTTACGAAGAAGTCCAAGAATATACCAATTCCCATTCCTGATAGTACTGCGTTTTTATAAGCGAAAGCATCATTGATGGCGGGGAATTGCGATAACGATTTATTGATACCAATTTTATTCAGGTACATACGTAAGGTAGATAAATTGATATAAGAGGGAATGATCAACTTATCGGCGATAACCGCTAACATCTTCTCACTATTTAATTCACGGCTAATAGTTGCAGGGGCACACAGCACAGTGCTCGCTTGAAACAGTTTTATGCTGCGCATTTTTGAATCAGTTAATTTTCCGCCTCGAAAAGCAAAATCGATATCCTGTTGGACCAAATCAAGATTTTGATTGCTGGTGATAATATCGAGTTTAATCTGCGGATGTGCACAATTAAAGTCGCTCAACATTTGCATAAATCTACCTTGGCTCAATACCTGAGATAAAGTAATACGCAGTACGCTATTGGTTTGCTGGCTGCCGCTTAAGAAAGGTTCTTCGGCCTGAGCTAGGGTTTCCAGAACTTGCTTACATTTATTATAAAAAATTCGGCCTTCACCGGTTATACGCAGGCTCTTTGCATCACGTATTGCTAGATCGACCCCATAGTATTGTTCAAGTGTGGATAAATGCTTACTCACCGCGGAAGGTGTTAGGTTTAGAAAGTCGGCGGCGTTTTTGAGACTACCCTTGTCGACGATTTCAATATAGCTTTTAAAGTAGGTTAACTTATCCATCACTTATTCCTGCTGGATTCAATAGTTCAAGAAATCTAAGCATTCCATTATGTCACTTTTAAGATGATTATAGTTCACTTTTACTCATCTTTGTAGCTGCCTATACTTTGCCGGACTTATAGGAAAAAGATCAGGAGAATGATGTTATGAATAAACTATCTAAAATAACGGCGACGGTCGCAGGCCTCATATTAACCACAGCTTGTGCTACTTCACAGCCAGCAACAAAACCGCTTTCAAAAGCCGTGACAATAGAGCAATTACAGGAGGCGAGCTCTACCCAGCTTAAACTTTATGTTCTAGATTGCGGAACCATTCGGACCAGAGATTTATCTTTATTCAATCCCAAGGTGGATAAGGATGTGCCGATGGACATGGCAGTACCTTGCTATGTGATTGAGCATCCAAGTAAAGGGACTTTAGTTTGGGATGCCGGGCTGAGTGATAAGCTTGTGAGCGAGAAAAATGGTGTAGAGATATATCAGGGTGCATTTCACTTAATGGTTAAAAAAACCATGCTGTCGCAAATGCAAGAAATCGGTATTGATGCCAATGAAGTAACTTACTTTTCACCCTCTCATCTGCACTTAGATCACAGTGGTAATGCCAATTATTTCGCCAACAGTACGCTGCTGATGCAAAAGGTTGAATACGATATCGCGTTTTCGGAGGATGCGAAAACATATGATTTTGATATCAACAATTACTCGGCATTAAAAGACGCAAAACATGTGGCATTAGAAGGGGATCACGATGTATTTGGCGACGGTTCTACGGTTATTCTTAGTACTCCAGGGCACTCACCAGGCCATCAATCTCTTTACCTTAAACTACAGGAAACAGGCCCAATTATTCTAAGTGGTGACCTTTATCACTTTGAGAAAAACCGTAAAGACTACGGCATACCTGTGTGGAACGATAAAAAGCTAACCATTCGTTCTTTTGCAAGAATCGATCATATTATCGATCAGACTTCTGCCAAACTATGGATACAGCACGACCCTGAAGAAGCGAAGGCCATTCGTATGTCTCCGAGCTTCTATCAATAGATTTGAGAAGGTGGCAGCTATATAATATTTTGATAAGGTGTTGACCCTCCCCTAAGGGGAGACTCTATTCTCCATCATCAGAAGAATAATTGAGACTTTTACATGTACACAATTGGTGAGTTTTCTCGTATCACAAGCATTACCGTAAAAGCGCTTCATCTATATCATGATAAAGATCTACTCAAACCCTCATTTATAGATAAAGACACAAATTATAGGTACTACTCGAATAGTGATGTAGAGCTTGCTCGTGTTATTTCAGCATTGAAGTCTATGAAGTTCAGCTTGTCTGAAATTCGTAGCGCTTTAAATGAAGTAACTGATGAAGCCGATATGACGCAAGTCTTGGCTCAAAAGCAAAACAAGCTGATACTGGAAATTAAAAGTCTCAATGCGATTTCTTCTGCAATTGATGTGATATTAATTAAAGAGAAAGAGGCGTTAACAATGACTACCAATACTGACGATGTACTGCGTAAAGAATTGCCTGATATAAACGTATTAACAGTTAAGTGGCAAGGACCCTATAGCGAAACCGGTGAAGCGATGGGGAAGGTCTACCGTGCTGGCGGTCGGCATGTCGCCGGCCCTGCTTTTAACTTGTATTATGATGGCGAATATAAGGAGATTGCCACGGTAGAATCCTGCTTGCCTGTCAAAAAGAGAATAAACAGTAAGTTGGAATTTAAGAGTCTAAAAGGAGGAGCGTTCTTCACGCTGATCCATATTGGGCCCTATGAAAAAATTGGTGCTAGTTATGCAAAAATTTTCGAGTTTATAAAAGATAGCGGTCATAGCGTCTCAGCTCCCAGCAGAGAAGTGTATCTAAAAGGACCTGGCCTAATTTTTAAGGGCAACCCAGAAAAATACATAACCGAGATTCAGATTCCAATTACCTAGATTCTATCATATTAGGGTGGAGCTATAGTTGTACTGTATGCTTTTAATCTTCATAGCTAAGTTTGCAAGATGGCCATAGGTGCTCTTGCAGGCAGCAATTATTTTAGGGGTAAATAAAGAATACAGTCCAGTTAGTTATTTTTGATATTGTTAGTAATTGGCTGTACTATTTCTATAAATATTCAGGGATTTTCTAACACCCTGATAATTAAATGGGTGTCGTATAAATTACTTTGTCCTAGACGGATAGTTATACGGCATTAATAGCCCATAAATGGGTTGTTATACGAAAGTTTTTAGATATCAAATATGAATAAACTAGCAACACTTGGACCGAAAGGAACATATTCTGAATCGGCTGCATTAAAGTATATACATTCAAACAATGAAGCCTATGAAATTGAATATTTTGGATCAATAAAAAAAGCACTGAATTCAGTTGGCGATAGTTGTGATCTTGCTGTGTTACCAATTGAGAACTTTTCAGAAGGGTTTGTATCTTTGGTTTTGGATCACATAATAGATAGTGACTTATATATAATCTCTGAATTTGTCCTTCCAATACAGTTTTCCTCTGTTACAAATACTAGAGAAGTATCGAATATTGATCGGGTATTTGTTCAATTTGTTGCCAAAGGACAGTGTTCAGAATATCTAGATACATTAGGTGATGTTGATATTGTCTCGACTGAAAGTAATATCGAGTCGCTAAATATGGTTGTTAGCAATCCTGAAAATAGCTGCGCAATTGTTCCTTCAGGCTCATTTAACCCGGATGAATTTAATGGAGTTGTTGAGAATGTAAATGATTATAAAAACAATCAGACACGTTTTCTGGCTTTTTCAAAGATACGAAGGGAAATTGATACCAATATAATCTCAAATTGGAAAACAAGTCTGGTAATTCTTGATGATCATGACCGTCCAGGATTGTTAGCTGAAATTCTCACATCTTTTGCGTCTAGAAGTATTAACTTAACATCTATTATTTCGAGGCCTACGAAAGTAGAATTTGGCAGGTATAATTTCTTAATTGATATTAATGGCCATTCAGAAGACGTGTCTGTGTCAGAGGCTATAAAGGAAGTTAGCCTTATTGCAAAAGTTAAAAATATGGGGTCGTATCAAGCAGCTGAAATTGTATAGTGGTGAAAAGCATACTTGATGATGGATTCTTAAAGTGTCTTTAAATTTACCAACGTTCGGCTAGGGAAGATTAAACATTAATATTGTAATAAAACGATGGAGTGTAAAATGGAATTAGGTGCATTTTCAGTAAGTTTAGCGGTAAAAAACATTGAAGAGTCAAAGGTGTTTTATCAAAAAATGGGTTTCGAGAAAATTGGTGGAGAGCAAACGGAAAACTGGCTAATACTTCGAAACGGCGATCATACCATAGGTTTATTTCAGGGGATGTTTGAAGGGAATATAATGACCTTCAATCCAGGCTGGGATAAAAATTGCAAAACACTAGAATCGTATACCGATGTCAGAGAGCTTTTGAAAGAGTTTGAAGCTCAGGGTGTCGATGTAATACAAAAATCCATTACCGGTGACAGCGGCCCATCAAGTTTCTCTATTAAAGACCCTGATGGTAATTCGATACTTATTGATCAACACGTGTAAATAGTACGAAGAAGCTAATAAAATTTTGGTTAAACGCGCCCCTCATTTCCATATCGACGGTTTGCTTTATTACAGCAGCAGTATTAATCAATGCATAGTAATACTGTTTACCAGGAGTAGACAGTTAATGCACTGATCTTATGTTTTTCTACTCTGAATTATCCTTCATAGTGACGTTGCTCACTAGAGCCTTACTATTTTCGGTAACTGATGAATTTATTTATAGCTAGAATATGAGACTCTTGTTATCTTGTAGGGCGTGAAATATGTAAGTCATAGGCATTACTTGCCTAAGGAAACCTCGTGAATTGTTTAGTTGTTTTAGCTCACCCACTTGAAAATAGCCTGTGTCGTCATTTAGCCGAGCAAGCTATTTCACATCTAGAAGCCAAAGGCCATCAGGTAATAGTAAAAGACCTGTACCAAGAGGCTTTTAACCCGGTATTAACTCAATCTGAAAGAGAGAGTTATTACCAAGGCCAGTTCGATATTGACCAACTGCAGAATGATATAGAGCAATTGAGAAATGCAGAAACTTTAGTGCTTATTTTTCCAACTTGGTGGTTTGGTTTTCCTGCCATTTTAAAAGGTTGGTTCGATAGAGTGTGGGCACCGGGTTATGCCTATAACCATGCATCTGATTTAGGTGCAATCGAACCTTGTCTTGATAAGCTAACGGCTGTGAAGGTTATAACAACCCTAGGATCTCCATGGTGGGTGGATAACCTAGTTCTTTGGAAACCGGTTAATAGAATATTAAGGATTGCGTTAATCGGAGTATGTGCCAAGAGTGCTAAGTTTAAAATGTTATCTCTCTACAATAGTGAAAAGGCATCAAAGAAAAAAGTAGAGAAGTTTGTCAGCAGAATAAAATCAATACTTTAGAGTTGCGAAAAATTAAGGAGTTAGTATGCCAAGATTAGATGGGAAAATTGCACTCATTACCGGCGCCGCCCAAGGAATTGGCCAGGCGGTTGCAGAATTATTGGCTACCGAAGGTGCCAAGGTTATTCTAACCGATATTAATGATGATCTAGGAAAAGAGGTCGCGCGATCTATTGGTACACAAGCAGAGTATTTACATCTAGATGTTTCTAGCGAGAGCGAGTGGCAATCCGTTAGTAAAAGTATCGAAGAGAAATACGGCAAGTTAGATGTGCTGGTAAACAATGCGGGCATCACGGGTTTCTTCGAATCTTCTGGCCCTCACGATCCAGAGAACCTAGATCTTAATAGCTGGCATTTTGTGCATAATACCAATCTAGACGGTGTGGCTCTGGGCTGTAAATATGGCATTAAGTTAATGAAGGCCTCAGCTGCCGCGAGTATCGTTAATATTTCTTCCAGATCTGGCATTGTAGGTATACCTGCTGCAACGGCCTATGCTTCGAGTAAAGCGGCAGTGAGGAATCATTCTAAATCTGTTGCCTTATATTGCGCCGAGAAACGCTATCCTATTCGTTGTAACTCTATCCACCCAGCTGCCATACTCACCCCTATGTGGGATGCCATGTTAGGGGAAGGTGAGGAAAGAGAAGTTGCAATTAAAAACGTCGCCGCAGATGTACCGCTAGGAAGTATGGGGACGCCGTTAGATGTCGCTTATGCAGTTGTGTACTTGGCTTCAGATGAATCAGCGTACGTAACTGGCATTGAATTAAATATCGATGGTGGAATCCTTGCGGGTAGTGTTGCGGCTCCTTCACAGAATTAATCGATCAGACATAACCTAATGTTAAAAATTTAAAGGACGAGTAATGACTTTAGAAAGGAAGATAGCCAACTTTTTTAATCTGACAGATGAAAACTGGCTAAAGCATTCTAACCCCATCAGTGTCTGGACCCGATACTCGGTATTGCCGGTTATTGTCCTCAGCTTTTGGAGTCGAGTCTGGATTGATTGGTGGTGCCTAGTGCCTGGGATATTGTCACTACTATGGATGTTTTTTAATCCGGTCGTTTTTAATAAACCAAAATCAACCAAAAACTGGGCATCTAAAGCGGTAATGGGCGAACGCGTTTATTTAAATAGAGATAATATAAAAATACCGGAAAAACATATCACTCCCTTGCATGGAATATTGAATACCATTTCTTCTATCGGCATGATTTTAGCGATTTGGTCCATTGTTTATTATTCAATCTGGGGGGCCGTGCTAGGAGTCTCCTTAGCGTATATTGGCAAAAGCTGGTATCTCGATCGTATGGTTTGGTTATTCGAAGATATGAAAGATGATAACCCGACCTATAAAAGCTGGGAGTATTGAATGCAAGGTGAGTTGCATAAGTTTTGATGAATAACTTATGCAACTTTTTATGCAGTTCCTCATGTAATAGTTAGTACGATGCTTATGATTTAATGAGTATTCGCTTCTGCCGTTGTTGTTCCTATTTTCTGCAATCCTTTCTTCACATATTGCCAAATAATCAAGCCGGCTAAAATGATGGCCGCCGCTGAGTAAACCATTGAGGTCATATCACTGTGTTGGCCATGGCTCACCTCGATTGTTAGCTGGAAATACTCAACCGCCCAATCCAGTGCTAAACCCGAAGCCAATGCCGTGGCGATAACACCCACTAAATACCCCATCAGTGATCGAACCCCTAGTTCATTCTTAACCACCATGAGCGTGGCAATATTAGTCGCAGGCCCTGTTAGCATAAATACCAAAGCAGCACCGGGAGAAATACCCGATAACATCAAACCTGCAGCCACAGGTGTGGAGGCCGTCGCACAAATATACATAGGAATTGAGATCAGAACGGTCAGTAGCATGGCAAAAATACCATTACCGTATTCAGTCAATAGAGAAGGGGGAACAAAGGTCTGTATCAAGGCCGCAAAACTAATACCGACCAGGAGCCAGCCCATAAAGTCGGATAATAATTTACCGTAGCCATAAATTACTGCACTTTTCATTTTCTGAGCGATGCTTAGTTCTTTCTTTTTACCGCCACAGCAGCTGTGCACCGCTTCTTTTTCTTTCGCATCTTCTATTGGCGGAGTTTCTGTGTCCCACAAGCGCACAAGAGAACCCGCCGCAATAGCCGATAGAATGGCTGAAATAGGCCTAGCAATGGCCATCACCGGGCCCATAAGTGCCAAGGTGACACCAATAGAATCAACTCCGGTTTCGGGTGTCGCGACCATAAAGCTTGCGGTACTGGCTTTGCTCGCCCCAGCACGACGAATACCGATCGCCGTTGGGATAACAGAGCAAGAGCACAAGGGGAGGGGAGTACCAATGATAGCGGCAGTCACTACGGAACTGCGCTCGCCTAAAAATTTGGTTATCCAGCTATCGGGGACCAGCATGCGGATAATGCCTGCGAGCAATAAACCTAATAGCAGGTAAGGCGCAGACTCAGTGAAGAGCAGTATAAAATTATCGAGTAATGCCATCATGTTAGTGATTCCACTATTGACTAATAATTACGATTTTAATCATCAGTATTTGTTTTTGTTATCCCTATATTAACCTTGTGTGTTACACACAGGTCAAGGATAGAAGATGAAATTATTAATAGTAAAGATAGCCAGTTTATTCAAGTTATAGTCTAGAGACCTTGTTAGCCTGTAATTCAAACTTGTTTCGTAACTATTCAGGTAGTTCAAATAAAGACAGAGTAAGATCGATTATGGGGTGTTTGTGGAGCAAATATGCGAGGCAGGAGCCGAACTAAGGCTACAGGGAAGTATTTACGCCGTTTTGTGGAATAAATACCGCATCATGGATCGTTTTTAAAACCTGCTGAATAGTTACCTTAATTCTTTGATTGTTAATAGGGTATTAGATGATTATGAAAAATAAATTAAGAGATGCGTTTAATTATGAAATGCAGTTGGCTAAAGCGTTATTCGAAGAAGAAAGCTACAGCCTCTGTTACATCCATTTAGAGCGGGCTCATATTCTAGGGCAAAGAAATTATATTCCCCATGTTAAAAGCCATTACTGGATGTTTAAAGTGGGTATGAAAGAAAATGATGTTCGAGAAACATTAGGTCAGGTAACTCGCATGATTATGAGTATCTTCTCAATCATTAATCTAGTGCCACTGGGTAATACGGGGCGAGCGCGGATCAGTCCGATTAAACCCATGCCAATCCCAGCTGATCTTGCTCAATATTTTGAATAAATAAGGGGGTTAATATAATGGTTAAAAATCTTCTTTGGGGTTTGCTAGCAGTCGTGTTACTGATCGGGCTTTCCTTGGTTGGATATATAGTCTTTTTCTTTCAACCAGGCTTGGCCGAAGTTGAGCGTGAATGGCAATCTAAACAGCCCAGTACATTATCGGATTTTGGCAGTACTAAGACGTTGTCGATATTGCCTCTAGTTAATTGGAAGACTTTAGATTCACGATTTAAAGGAGAAGCGGGTGTTTCTTATTTGATTAAAACCGATCAGCAGACGATATTATTTGATGTCGGTTTTAATGCTCAGCGCGAGTCACCCTCGCCATTGCAACACAATATGGCTGAGCTAGGGATAGCGCTTAACGAAATAGACACTCTGTTTTTGAGTCATCATCATTTAGATCATAGTGGCGGTCAAAGCTGGGTGAACAAAAACACGTTTTCATTGGGCAATAAACAAGTCGATTTAACGGGGATGAAGATATTCTCACCGGTTGATATTGAATACCCTAATGTGGATGTACAGGTAATTCCTGATCCTAGTATTGTCGGCCCAGGACTGGCTAGTATTGGCGCGATCTCAAGGCAGTTATTCATGGGAAGAATTGCTGAGCAAGCGTTAGCGATTAATGTGGAAGGCAAAGGCTTAGTATTAATTGTAGGTTGTGGTCACCAAACCTTAGCTAAAATACTGCAGCGGACCTCTCAGGTATTTGACCAACCACTTTATGGTTTAGTCGGTGATTTACATTACCCCGTACCAGAAGGCAGGCTTGAAGTATTAGGTTTCAACTTACAACGAATTTTTGCATCAGGATCGGGTCCGTTTCAGCCGATAGAACAAGAGACAATAAATACTGAAATGGCAATGCTGAAAGAACTTCAGCCTTCATTAGTTGCTCTAGGCAGTCACGATACTAGTGATCAAGTAGTACATGATTTTAGCCAAGTATTTGGTGATGCCTACCGATATGTGAATGTGGGCGAATGGATTAATATAGATAACAAGTGATAAGACTGTCGAGAGTGACAAACGTGATTTTCTAATATTGGCGCTGTTAGGGCTATCGCCCACGTTTATTGATTAATAAACGCTCATTTTTTATACATCGTCCCAGAATAAAATTGAACCTATTTAAGCTTCAAAGGGCTCTCAGACTATATATTCTCATTTTTGGCTGTATACTATACACAGTAGGTTTAGCTAATTTCTCTCATTTAGCCTTCGCAGTAATGTGAAGGGCCCATTCTATGGGCCTTTGAGAGGAGTTAACATTATATAACCTAGTATTCGAACTGGTGAATTCGGGTACAAAATTCATATTTCACCAACTATCAAGAGTAAAGAACATGAGTAAAGGTATCGTTAAGTGGTTTAATGCCGATAAAGGTTTCGGTTTTATTACACCTGAAGATGGCAGCAAGGATCTTTTTGTA
>Ga0209396_1002108_pt1 | contig 21186 bp, 18 predicted proteins | sample GOMGulsemesocosm_6_FD_184638 | JGI IMG/M metagenome (GOLD analysis project Ga0209396, IMG submission 184638) | Methane-oxidizing microbial communities from mesocosms in the Gulf of Mexico - GOM8C Gulf of Mexico (SPAdes) (version 2) | ecosystem: Environmental > Aquatic > Marine > Cold seeps...
GGCTTGGTGAGCCTTTCACATCATAAGTTTCACTGCCATCAAGGTTCAGAGAGGTCCGGTTCTGACCCTTTTTAAACTCTAGTGGCAAGACCCCCATCCCGACTAAATTAGTGCGGTGTATGCGCTCAAATCCCTCGGCGAGAATCACTTCAACCCCAGCTAAGCGAACCCCTTTTGCCGCCCAGTCTCGTGAACTACCCTGACCATAATCGGCACCAGCGACAATAATCAGCGGTTGTTTGCGCTCCATGTAAGTCTCGATAGCTTCCCACATACGCGATATCTTCCCCTCCGGCTCGATGCGTGCAAGTGAACCTTGTACAACTTCACCACGCTCAACCACCATTTCATTAAACAGCTTAGGATTGGCAAATGTAGCGCGCTGGGCGGTTAAGTGATCTCCTCTATGTGTTGCATAGGAGTTAAAATCTACTTCCGGCAAACCCATTTTATCAAGGTAGGCGCCTGCTGCGCTGTCGAGCATGATGGCGTTAGAAGGCGATAAGTGATCCGTGGTAATATTATCCCCCAAAATCGCCAGCGGACGCATGCCTTTGAGGCTGCGCTCACCTGCAAGGGCCCCTTCCCAATACGGAGGGCGTCTAATATAGGTGCTCTGTTCGCGCCAGTTATACTGTGGGTTCACTTGTTTTTTACGTTTGTCAGACAGATCAAACATCGGAATATAAACACTGCGGAACTGCTCCGGTTTAACACTTGACTTTAATACGGCATTTATCTGCGCATCCGTCGGCCATAAATCTTTCAGCCTGATATCTTTACCTGTTGCGTCAGTACCTAAGACATCTTTTTCAATATCAAATCTAATCGTACCGGCCAGTGCATAGGCAACGACTAAAGGAGGAGAGGCTAAAAAAGCTTCACTGGCGTGCGGGTGTATGCGCCCATCGAAATTACGGTTACCCGATAATACAGCTGTTGCATATAAATCTCTGTCAATAATTTCCTGCTTGATTTGCGGATCTAAAGCGCCACTCATTCCATTACAAGAAGTACAGGCAAAAGCCACCACACCAAAACCCAACTGCTCTAAATCCGACAGTAGACCCGCTTCTTCTAAGTACAAGCTGACGGCCTTAGAACCCGGTGCTAGAGAGCTCTTCACCCAGGGCTTGCGCACCAGACCTAGCGCATTGGCATTTTTAGCCAGCAGTCCTGCCGCGATCATATTGCGCGGGTTACTGGTATTAGTGCAGCTGGTAATGGCGGCAATAATAACAGCCCCATCCGGCATTAAATCGCCTTGTGTATCAACTTTTGCCGTCAGACCGCGCTCGGCAAGTTGCGAAACAGGCACCACATTATGCGGATTTGATGGGCCCGCTATACTGCGACAGACACTGGATAAATCAAATTCTAAGACACGCTGATACTGCGCCTCTTGCATTTCTTCAGCCCATAAGCCTGTGAGTTTGGCATAGCGCTCAACCAGTGCGACTTGCTCATCTTCTCGCCCGGTCAGCTTTAGATAATCGATAGTATTTTCATCAATGTAGAACATTGCGGCGGTGGCACCAAACTCAGGTGTCATATTGGAAATAGTCGCTCTATCACCCAGTGTTAGCTTAGCGGCTCCCTCGCCAAAAAATTCCAAATAAGTAGAGACAACTTTAGCCTCACGTAAAAATTTGGTTAAGGCTAACACGGTATCCGTTGCGGTAATCCCCTCATTGGGTGCACCTGTTAACTTCACCCCTACTATTTCAGGGAGGCGCATATATGACGCGCGCCCCAACATCACACTTTCCGCCTCTAAACCGCCAACACCGATCGCGATAACACCCAGCGCATCCACCATCGGAGTATGACTATCGGTCCCGACCAAAGTATCTGGAAAAGCGACGCCCTCACGCGATTGAATAACGGGAGACATCCGCTCTAAATTAATCTGATGTAAAATGCCGTTACCAGGCGGGATCACGTCAACGTTATCAAAGGCTTCTTTAGTCCAGTTGATAAAATGGAAGCGATCGTCGTTACGTCTATCTTCTATCGCCCTATTTTTTGCAAAAGCATCTTCTTCAAAGCCGGCATGCTCTACCGCCAACGAGTGATCGACAACCAACTGCGTGGGGACCACTGGATTGACTTTGGCAGGGTCTCCACCTTTAAGCGCGATGGCATCACGCAGCCCCGCTAAATCCACCAGCGCCGTTTGCCCTAAAATATCGTGACAAACCACTCTTGCCGGATACCAGGGGAAATCAACCTCACTTTTACTGTCGATTATTTGTCTCAGCGATACTTCTAGCTGCGCTGGATCACAGCGGCGCACTAGGTTTTCAGCCAGCACTTTGGCTGTGTAAGATAATTTCTTATAAGCGCCTGCTGATAAATTTTCTATTGCTGAGCGCGTATCATAATAATCGAGATGGCTGCCCGGCAAGGGCTTGCGGTATAAGCTGTTCATTGTCATATCCAATCGTTATTTTAAGGTGCGACTTTGCAGCACCTTTTATTTTTATGAGATCGATGCATAACGATTACGCTTAATTATGTTGTATAAGAAAAGCTCAAAATACGTATTTATATGGATAAAATCGCATTGAAGATATGTTTCCTACACTTAGCATTGCGCGATACGTTTACAAAAGCCTCTTTATCATGCTGTTTAGATTAATGCAGAAACCTGCGGACTTAGCATTGATATACTACCATCAGCCAAGCCCGATAGGATCCAGTACCTCTAGATTTCTAGGACGTTACCCGCGCTGATCAATTGGCAGCCAAGTGGCGCTTTCTGGTCCCGTATAATCGGCGCTTGGTCTGATGATACGGTTATTTTCACGCTGCTCCATGACGTGCGCAGTCCAGCCTGAGACTCTTGAACAGACGAAGATCGGGGTAAACAGTTTTGTCGGTATTTGCATGAAGTTATAAGCGGAAGCATGAAAGAAGTCGGCGTTGCAAAAGAGCTTCTTCTCACGCCACATAACCGCTTCAACTCGTGCTGAAATATCATATAAAACAGCGTTATCCGCATCTTTTGAGAGCTTTTCAGACCACTGTTTGATAATCGCATTGCGCGGATCACTAGTGCGGTATATCGCGTGCCCAAAGCCCATAATTTTATCTTTGCGTGCCAGCATCGCCAAAATTTGCTGCTCGGCATGCTCAGCATCATGCATTTTTTCGATCAGCTCCATAGCCGCTTCATTGGCACCGCCATGTAATGGTCCTCGCAGCGAGCCAATCGCTGCACTGACACAAGAGTGGATATCAGACAGTGTTGATGCGCAAACTCTAGCGGTGAAGGTCGATGCATTAAACTCATGTTCTGCATAGAGAATCAAAGAAGCATTCATGACTTGCTCGTGCAGCGCACTCGGTTTTTTGTCATGCAATAAACTTAAAAAATGCCCGCCGATAGAATCGATATCACTCGCGCTGGTATCAATACGCACACCATCATGAGTGTAGCGATACCAATAGCAAATGATTGACGGAAACACTGCTAACATACGTTCGATATGCGCCGTTTGCGTGGAAAAATCTAGCTCTGTTTCTAGATTGCCAAGCATGGAACAGCCTGTGCGTAAGACATCCATCGGATGTGCTTCTTTAGGAATATTTTCTAATACTGTTTTAAGTGCATCCGGTAAAACACGCTGTGCTTTTAAGCGCTCGATGTAAGCCGAAAGCTGCTCTTGAGTCGGTAAAGTACCGTAGGCTAATAGGTAGGCTACTTCCTCAAATTGTGCTTTTTGGGCCAGTTCAGCCATATCATAGCCACGATAAGTAAGCCCTGCGCCTGTTGTGCCTACCGTACAAAGTGCCGTTTGACCAGCAGATTGTCCGCGCAAACCCGCCCCTGTCAGTGTTTTAGAATCAGCCATTATTTGCTCCCATCATTAACTTTTACCATTATTTTCGTCGAGCCAAGACACACTTTTGTGCGGCTGCGAATTTTTATTTTTATTGCTGCTTTTCACGTGCGAAAAGAGCGTCAAGCTTTTGCTCAAAATCGTGATAGTTTAGAAAATCATACAACTCCATTCGGGTTTGCATAGTCTCTACTACCGCTTTTTGATCACCATCACTTAACAGCGTTTCGTAGACATTGAGTGCTGCTTTATTAGCCGCTCTAAAGGCCGATAACGGATAGAGCACCATCGTCGCGCCATGCGCTGCCAATTCTTCTTTGTTAAAGAGCGGCGTGGCACCAAATTCAGTGATATTGGCTAACAAATGATTGCCATCAATCCCTTTAGAGAAAGCCGCGTAATCATCTAATGTATGTACCGCTTCGGCAAAAATGCCATCTGCACCAGCCTCTAAACATGCCTGAGCTCTGTCGACGGCGGCGTTTAGCCCTTCCATTTGAAAGGCATCGGTTCTTGCCATAATAAAGAAGTCATCAGAGGTTTTAGCATCGACTGCCGCTTTGACACGATCAACCATTTCACTCAAGCTGACGATTTCTTTATTGGGGCGATGTCCACAGCGTTTTTGCGCGACTTGGTCCTCTAAATGCACCGCTGCTGCTCCGGCTTTTTGCATCTCTTTGATCGTGCGAGATATATTAAAAGCGCCACCCCAGCCTGTATCAATGTCCACCATCAGAGGAGTTTCAACCGCACTGCTTATACGGCGTACATCTTCCAGTACGTCGTTCATCGATGTCATGCCTAAATCAGGTAAACCGAATGAGGCATTCGCCACACCTCCACCGGACAAATAAACAGCACTGTGACCTACTCGCTCGGCCATCATCGCATGATAAGCATTAATGGTGCCGACGATTTGTAATGGCGAATTATTAGCGAGAGCTAGACGAAAGCGCGCTCCTGGGGATATTGATGTCATGTTTTTTCCTCAACGTTCTTGTTGATTAATTTCAGTCGTTAAATTTTTATGCTTAAATGATTATTTAAGCCGTCGCTGATAGTGGATCAGCTATCCAATTTCTCTTCGATATTTAATCTAGCGGCGCTAATATGTCTGCGCATCAAAATCTCGGCTAACTCAGGATCCCGCGCTTCAATGGCGTCAATGATCTGACGATGCTCTTTTAATGCACGCCTCGGCCTCGAACTAGAAACACTAAATTGATAGCGATACATGCGTACTAAATGGTATAAATCGCTACCTAAAAGCTCGAGCATTTTTTCATTTTTACTACCCTTAACAATACGATAGTGAAAATCTAAGTCTCCTTCTTTTTGAAAGTATGACTGACCATCTATCTGAGAAATAGACTCTTCATGGCGGTCTAATAGCGATCTTAAATCGTCGATCTCCTCTTGAGACATATAAATCGCAGCTAACCGCGAGGCCATCCCCTCAAGCGCTTCTCGCACTCGGTATATTTCAATCAATTCTTTAATGCTTAACTCTACGACACGGGCTCCTACATGCGGCTTTAGTTCAACTAAACGCAATCCTTCTAAACGTCTAATCGCCTCGCGCAATGGGCCGCGGCTAATACCGTAGCGGCGTGCTAATTCAGGCTCACTAATTTTTGTTCCCGGGGCAAGTTCACCTTTTACAATCGCCGTGACCAGCATATCCATCACATTTTCAGCGAGGGTCTTCTCTGCGTTAAATTGCTTAGCGCTAGTTTTAGAACTGCTTGGGCTCGATGTCTTTACCGCTGTTTGTTTACTCACAATTCACCTAAATACAAATAATGGCAATAAGTCGATTGTCGACAATTATTCATTCACAAGATACGCGGCTTTTGCCACATGGTCAATACTGAAAGCTAATATTGTCGACAATACATAAAGCCAACTGAACAATAATTGGAATATTCGCCTATTTAATCTACCACTCACCTTTTAGTGTTAACAAAGTTCGAATAATTAAAAATCACAGGTACCACATAAACACCTCACTCGTTGGCGCAACTTTTCCCTCATAGTCGACAATCTATACTTGAAATGAGTATTTTCAATTTGGTAACAAGGTCTATTTTGGGGCTCAATATATATTGCAGAACACGCCTTCTCGTTTCGGTCCATCCAGCACACTAGATGAGAGATTTTTGCCACTGATAGTGCTAAAAAATTTTCGACAAAGTGCGGGAATTGGCAATAATAGAGATCATCTCTCGATAATCGCTATTAACCTAAACTTGGTAGTTGATTGTTTAAGAAAAGCGACAAACTATTGTTATAACTCACCTTTTATAGAACATTGGTTGCAGCCATTGAATAACGGAGCGACATAATTCTAGGTTTACTAAATCGGAATATCACTTCGTTATGCTTACTTTTTAGGGAGTTATTGTAAAGGGATGTCCATGATACCAGAGAGGACTTAGGCACTGCTTAAATCATCAAAGGGCTGTCAATAAATCAAGCCTAGTGACAGTGCAAATGTTCCGCGCCTAAGATAATGCCCTATTGCCAATTATAGGACTAAAGACCCTAGCCTCTCCACTTAAGCTTGCCTTCAGGGTATCAAGCGGATTATTTATGCCTGCGCATGATTATAAACTAACCAGGCACATCAGGGCGAGACTCTTCAGAGACTAATCCAGAGCATTGATTAAATATAGCCGCTATTTGACGCGGCCTTTGGAAAGGCAATGAATGATCGCAACCTTTAATACTGAAGTATTGCCAGTTCGGTAAATCGGTTGCAAGTAGTTGATGATACTGATGCATCGAGCTCATACTTAAACTGCCAACAAGACTTACAACGGCTCCCTGATCTATCACTAACTGCTCTCGATCAAGTATTAAAGCCTCGCTATTAACGCTCGCCAAGGCATTAGCAAAGCCCAATCGGCGACTTAACAACCTTGCAATGGCTATCTGTTCAGTTTTTTGTAACTTTTTCCTACCGGGGGAGATCGCATTGAGAAACCCCACCACCCCCTTTTGTGCATTATCACCTCTTAGTGCAACAACAGCTTGTACATATTGCTCTCTTAACGTTTTTGTCTCATCCCAACTAGCTCGATCAAACAACCCAGGCTCAAGCAAATACTGTTGCAGAACGCGTTGAGAGTGGCGCTGTTTATACAACATACTCACTAGCGCACCTAAGGAGTACCCAGCCAAGTCGAAGCTACCCCAGCCTAGATGACCAATAAGGCAGTGAATATCTTGTACTAGCTCGCTAACACTATAAGGGATCTCAACTCCAGAGTGCGCGATTGTCTCTCCCATCCCCCGAAAGTCAGGCACTAAAATATATTGCCACTGGGTTAATTTCATAATGATATTTCCCCAAGTATCGACACCTGCAACACCAGCACCGTGCAATAACACTAAACACCGATGGTTAACGACCTCCGCGCTTCTAAATAGATGATACGTATAACGATGGCCGGATATTATAAGGTGACATTTTTGTATTTCATAACGGTTATTGCTCACTATCTGTTCACGCCTAAACTCTGTCAGCAAGACCCGCTAAAATCAATATTTTTAGTCAAGCGCCAAAACCTGAAAATAAGGATAAAGGCCACTGAAACCAAACCAGCAGCCAAACCAATCCAGACCCCAACCCCCCTCAAATCATAGACAAATCCCAATAGATAGCCGGTTGGCATGCCGACAATCCAATAGCCAAAAATAGCGATATACATCGGCAACTTTGTATCATTAATACCTCTTAACGCAGCGGCAGCCACTACTTGTCCGCCATCGGCCATTTGGAATAACGCAACCACAAACAAATAGCTAATAGCATAGCCAATGGCGCTGCTATTGGTGGTTATTGCGGGATCCAAAAATAGATGCACTAAATAGGAAGGCACAAAAGTAAACAAAACTAAGGTCGAAAACATACAGCCGATACCTAACGCTATGGATATCCAGCCCGCTACAATCACCGCTTGTTTATTTCTCGCGCCATAGCCGTAACCCACACGAATTGTGGTGGCTGTCGATAAACCCAGTGGAATCATAAATGCGATGGAAGCTATTTGCAGGGCCACCGCATGACCAGCCAACTCTGCAGTCCCAAGCCAACCCATAAATATAGCCGCTATTGAAAACAAACCAGCTTCCGCAGCTATCATTAGACCAACGGGGGATCCTAGTTTCAAAATTTTATTGAAAATATGCCAGTCAGGTTTGTAAATTCGCACTAAAATAAAATAGCGTCGATAGCGATGATGCTTAAGTACATAGGCCAGCAAAAACAGAAACATAAAACTGTTTACTAGCGTCGTACTAATACCAGCGCCCCTTAGGCCTAATGCTGGAAAACCAAAGTTACCAAACATTAAGCAGTAATTCCCCAGCGCATTTAACGCTATCGCACCTAAAGTAATGTTGAGTATCACTTTTGTATCACTATGTGCTGATACCAAATTGCGTAAAACAAAAAACAAAAAAGCCGGGAACAAATGCCAAACTGCCGTATCCATATAAGACTGTGCTAATACAGCACTAGCAGGGCTTAACTCTAGCAGTATTATTATTTCCTCTATATGCAAAAGTACGGGGATAGCTATTAAGCTTAATAAAGTCGCCAGCCATAAACCTTGTCTTGTGGTCCGCCTGATTTGCTTATAATCACGAGCCGCCAAATTTTGTGCGACTAGCGGGGTAACCACACTTAACAAGCCTATCCCCGCTAATAAAAGAGGATGCAAAATAGCTGTCGATAAGGTCCCGGCCGCTAAAAATTTTGGACCTAGCCACCCCATCATGATGACATCTGTGGTGTTTATTGCGATCACAGCAAGTTGAGCAATGATCAACGGCCAGGCAAGAGCCAGCGTTTTCGCAAGCTCTCGATAACTAACCCTAGATTTTATAGCTTGGATTTTTTTCAATATAGACTCCACGCTCAATTGATACTAAGCGATATTTAAAAGGCGAATAGCTTTTACAACAAGTATTTGAGAACAGCAACTAGATTATTTCTTTCAGATTAATAAGTGTTTAGGAAGACATAATTTTGCATACAATTTCGCAGCCACAATACGCTTAAAATGCACAATGGACAAACGAAATAAAAAACACTAATATCACCTCGTATTAATTGATAAACAATTGGTAAACTTGACAATATTTAAATTGCATCAGCCTCGGGCTAAATCCTTATAATTGCAGCTTACCCAAGTCTATGAAGACTTCTGCTTTCTCTTATTTGTCGCTAATTTGCGTTTGAAAACTTACCAAAATTATAAATATAAAAATCTAATTTGAGGACCCTACATGCTTTCATTCGCCGCAAACATATGCCGCTCATCAAGTTACTGGTTGTTAATTTTTATCGCCGGCCTCAGCCTTGAATTAATTGCGCTTTATTTTCAATATCAATTAGGATATGGCCCCTGTGTGCTTTGCATTGAAATTAGAGCAGTAGTCTTCCTCATTATGCTAATTTCTTTGCTCGCTATGCTACTTTGTCGTTATAGGGTACTGGCTAATTTAATGAATTTAGCGCTAAGCGCAGCGGGTGTCCTGTTATATTTCAAAGCTGATTTATTACTGCGAATTGAGCGCAACCAAGTGGAGAGCGCCTGCGGTTTTAAAGCCGATTTCCCTCAGTGGCTACCTTTAGACATTTGGTTACCTAGCGTGTTTGAACCTTGGGAAGCCTGCGGTTACACCCCGATGTTATGGCTTGATATTACGATGGCAGAAGCATTGGTTTACTGCTCTTATGGAGTCATTGCCACCGGAGTATTAATGCTTGCTACAAATCTTTTATTCGGCAAGAAAAAACAACCCACATCTCCTTTCTCGTAACTTGTATAGCTGCACTTGAATACACTAAGGCCCTGCAGAGCAACCAATTGCTCTAGCGAGCCTTTACTGGAAAATTCGTACTTAGGGTGATAACAACGTTAGCCACCCTCGCTAAATTAACTCTTTGATTACTTAACTACTGCTCAATGCATCTCTATACAGGTCAGAGTGTCGTCTTCGAGTCACGCTCTGGTGCTGCGGTTAGATCAGCGCTTTGCTCTGAGCCTACACTTTTTTGAAGCCTTTGTGCATCACCTTCATCCACCTTTACCGGCGCCGGATGACTCGTTTCATAAAGTGCGCTCTGCTTATAACCTAAATGCAAATGCCTTAATAGCACCATAATAACAGCGGCTACTGGCAATGCGATTAAAATACCGATAAACCCAAATAATTGACCGCCAGCCATAATCGAAAAGATAACGGCAACAGGATGCAGACCTATTTTGTCTCCGACCATCAAGGGAGTTAAAACCATACCTTCCAGCGCTTGCCCTATGACAAACACTAAGCTTACCCAAACTAGCACTGCAGGGTCATTAAATTGCACCATAGCGGCGATAAAAGCTGCCACAATCCCAACAAAGAACCCCATATAGGGGACAATACTAGCGGCTCCGGCAATCATACCAACAAGTAGCGCTAGATCGACACCTACTATCCATAACCCAATACTGTAAATCACCCCCAGAGCCAACATGACCATCAATTGACCTTTTACAAAGGCGCCTAATACCTCGTCACATTCATGTACCAGACCCGAGATAGTCGGCTCTAGATCTCTGGGCAGTAACTGACGTATTTTTGCAACCATGATGTCCCAATCACGTAGTAAATAAAATAACACCACGGGTATCAATACAACATTCGCCAACCAAGCCGCTATCGCTAAACCTGAGCTGGCGATACCTGATAAAATATTATTTAAAATGCTGCCGGTCTGTTTAACATTATCACGTATCAGTGATTTGAAAAAATCGACATTAAGCTGCTCAATTTCCACCCCTAAATATTGAGTTACCACAGGTAATACTCTTTGCTCTAGCAATTCTATGGCGATGGGAATCTGCTTGATCATGATACTCAACTGCAGCGTCAGTTTTGGCAGCAGTATTAATAACAACAGACACATAAGTAGCATTAATGCACTAAACACGACCAGCACAGCTCGCGTGCGTCCCATTTTATAGCTTTGCAATTTATCAGCTAGAGGATCCGCTGCATAAGCGAGTAAGGCAGCGATTAGAAATGGCGATAAAATCGGCCCTAACAACACCAGCAAATAACCCAATACAACAATCACCATTAGCAAAAACCAACGCTGCGATATTTCCATATTTAAAAATTGCTCCAGTGTCTAAAGTAAATAATTAGTCCCCCCCGGGCAGGCCTACTTACTCAGCCTTGCCTTCACAGGCAGAGGGTGGGGTATTTTAGTTAATAACGGCTCTATTAAACACACCTCAAGGACCGCAAAGGAGAAACTACCTTTGATGATTTAGGACCCGCCTAGCGCCCTCCTATTGAAATACTAACAAAGGCAGATTTTAAAATCTGCAATAATCACCAACTTAAGGAGATTCAACGAAACGATTAAACCACCTAACAATCCGCCTATCTTCATCCATTACAGACGCTGACAACAACAAAAAGCTGACTCGAGAGTCGGTTTTTATATCGCATTTATACGACTTTATCGACCGCTGTCGTTAGCATGTTTATACGCTATCTGTTAATATGCGCCGGAAAATTCACTGCCCTATTTTTTGACTTTAAAGGTCTATTGCTATGTCTAATGATACAAATACAACTTCACTTAGCTACAAAGATGCAGGCGTCGACATTGACGCAGGTAATGAATTAGTTGAGCGTATTAAACAAGTCGCAAAAAAAACCACCCGTCCTGAAGTCATGGGCGGCCTTGGCGGTTTCGGAGGCCTATGTGAAATACCTGCTGGGTACAAGCAGCCTGTATTAGTTTCCGGTACTGACGGAGTAGGCACAAAATTACGTTTGGCAATGGATCTTAACAAACATGACACTATCGGCATTGATCTTGTCGCTATGTGTGTTAATGATTTAATAGTTGCAGGTGCTGAACCTCTTTACTTCTTAGATTATTACGCGACGGGTAAGTTGAATGTCAACACGGCTGCTGCCGTCGTCTCGGGCATTGGCAAAGGCTGTGAATTATCAGGTTGTGCACTAGTGGGAGGCGAAACGGCTGAAATGCCGGGCATGTACCACGGCGAAGACTATGACCTAGCAGGGTTTTGTACCGGCATCGTTGAGAAATCGGAAATTATCGATGGCTCTAAAGTTCAAGCTGGTGATGCGCTAATTGGGGTTGCCTCTTCAGGGCCACACTCAAATGGTTATTCATTAATCAGAAAAATTATTGAAGTCAGTAATGCGGATCTAGACGCCGATCTTGATGGCAGACCCCTAAAAGACGCATTACTCGAGCCAACTAAAATCTATGTAAAATCAGTTTTACAGTTAATCAAAGACGTACAAGTCAATGCACTTTCTCACATCACTGGCGGCGGTTTACTTGAGAATATTCCAAGAGTACTTCCCGAGCAAACAAAAGCGGTGATTGATAAAAATTCTTGGCAGCTACCTGCTGTATTCAACTGGCTACAAGAAAAAGGCAATGTTGATGCAACCGAAATGTACCGCACCTTTAACTGTGGTGTGGGTCTAGTTATCTGCGTGCCCGCGGCTCAACAGCAGCAAGCCATTGATAGCTTAAACCAAAACGGCGAAAGTGCCTGGCTGATTGGTCACATTGATAACGCCGCACAAGGTGAAGAGCAAGTAGAGATTAACGGTTAATGAAAAAGCGTATTGCAGTACTTATTTCAGGTAGCGGTTCGAACTTACAGGCCATTATTGATCATATAGTTGCCGGAAAGATTAACGGTGAAATAGTACTAGTACTGAGTAATAAAGTAGGCGCATTTGGTCTAGAACGAGCACAACAAGCCGGTATACCTACCCAAGTACTGCAACACACTGACTACCAGAGCCGTCTTGCGTTTGATCAAGCGGTACTTAACGCTATCGATAAGCAAAGAGTTGACCTAGTTATTCTAGCCGGCTTTATGCGCATATTGACTGAAGAGTTTGTCAGCCATTTTAGTGGTCGTATGCTCAACATACACCCTTCGCTGCTCCCTAAGTACAAAGGCCTAGATACCCACCAAAGAGCCATTGATGCCGGTGATAGAGCACACGGCTGCTCAGTACACTTTGTCACCCCTGAACTTGATGGCGGTCCAGTGGCATTACAAGCGATTGTGCCTATCTGCAGCGCAGACTCTCTAGACAGCTTACAACAAAAAGTTCACGTGAGAGAACACATTGCCTACCCCAAAGTAGTCGCTTGGTTTTGTGCAAACAAACTTCTTTGGCGCGATAATAATTTGTACCTCAATGGTGAACTTCTACCAACAAATGGCTTCCAATTACTTTTTGATGCTGTTGAATAGGCACTATTGCTACATAGCTCAAATAAATCCTACTCTGCCTCTCGGGCTTTCATCCCGAAACGCGGTCGTCTTGAGATTGGCTCAATGATCTGAGATGGATACCACTAGATATGAGCGTTTGATTACTCCAAACAACTATATCTAGTAGTATTCAGATAGCTGTGGCAGTACAACCCAGTAACAATTTTTTCTTGATTGATACTATTTACATCATTAACATAAAAGACTTACTTTCTTTTTTATTTGATTTTTAAGGGCGCTCGATGATTTTTTCAGCAAGGCTAAATGTTAAACCTCACTACAATGTTATTGTGGCCAGTTCTGTCTCTTTGATGCTCTTAAGTTCTACGCATTCATATGCCATAGAAGCTTATCAAGCAACTTACTCAGCCAGCCTTAAGTCTACGGTCAATATTAGTGGTACTCTGAAGCGAAGCCTGCGTAAAAGCCACAACAATCAATGGCTCTTTGAAGATGATATCAGCGCTTTTTTGGCCACTATTAAAGAAAGCAGCTTACTGTCTGTTAGCGATAATAAAATTACCCCACATAAATATCACTACCTTCGTAAAGTCATCGGTAAAAAGAAAAAAAATGATATCAGTTTTGATTGGACCAAAAAGCAAGCAATTTCCCGTGATCAAAGCGTCATGCCTCTCAAGAGCAACACCCAAGATCCTCTGAGCTACCAATTACAGCTGCAACTTGATTTACAAAAAGGTAAAAGAGGCCGTTTTAGCTACCCTTACACCAAGAAAAATAGAATCGAAGAGCTGAATTTTGTCGAAGTAGGCACAGAGGTAATAGATACGCCTTTCGGTAAACTTGAGAGCATCAAACTAAAGCTAGAGCGTAAAAACAATGCCAAAAGAGAGACTTTTATTTGGTTCTCAATTGAAAACAATTTTATTATTAGTCAGTTAAAACAGACAGAAGCCGATGGAAAATCTTATTCTATCCAGCTTGAGAAGCTGACTCAGTAAACTGGAAACCCCATGCAAATACCGAATGCCGAAAAAACTGCAAATTGGTTATTAAATGAAGAAGATTGTGACTGCGATGATCGCAGATTTTACTGTAGCTACCTTATCTCTCACAGCAGTCTATGTTTGAGTGAGTCAGTGGATGGCAGCAATTATTTTGAACAGATGAAGCACAGCTTAGTATCAGCGCTGGCCACAGACAAGCTCAGCGAGCAAGACCGTTCTGGTATAAACTCACTATGGGCAGAAGCCCTTTCTATCAGCTAAAAATCTGCCATGCTTTAACTAATGGACGGCGTCAACTCAGAAATTAGCCATATTTATTGCTCTTAATCGCTTTATTACGAGGCCATACCCTCAAATGAACAATAAACTCACTCTAATCTACTTTATCGCAACGATCAATTCCCCCGAATAGATTGCTGCAAAACCCTTTAAATGTCGTAAAATATTACGATAATTAACGCATAAGTTATTCTTTAGTAAAAAACTAAGGTATTATTCTATGAGGTTTTATTGGCTGTTGTTGAGCATTATTTTCTGACAACAAGCAACTGCTCTGTAGCAAGCTATCTCGTTATGACTCGTCTTAGCTATATAAAACACGGTACGCTAAGGCGTTAAAACAAAGCCTGATTACAGCTAGCTGCGGGGAATATACCCTGATGAATTGGGTTGTGCCTAATTCATCTCTATTAAACTTTGTAAAAGCTTATTATATAGAGGCAAAAAAATGATTCATCAAATTACAAAAGCACTAGATTCAGTTTTAAACATTAAATCTGTCAGTGCACACTGTGACGTACCTTGCGGCATCTATGACCCAAGCACAATGCAATTAGCTGCCCTAACTGTTATCCGCTTCATGGACCAAATCAATGAGCTAGAAGGGAAAGAACTTACCTTAGCTGATCAAGCTAAACTTGTTCGCCTAGTTTCTGAAAAAGAAATTCACGCTGAGAAAGTAAAGCAAGAAGTACGCATCGTTTGGGGTGATTACTTTAAAGCAGCACAATTCGAAGCATGCCCTGGTACTAATGAGCTAGTACACAACATCATGCTGACTGGCTCTAAATGTAAGCAAGGTATTGAGCGCGCTGCAGCTGAAGAATTGCTTACGCTGGTTAACGAGTTTGCTGTAAGCTTTTGGAAGACAAAAGGCGTTGATACTTTCACGGCAACTTGCCCTTACCCACCAGCACTAGACGTTGTTTACCCTAAATTAGGCTAATCAACCTTTGCTTTTGCTATGCCGCCTACCTGCAGTAGGTGGCATATAGCCACTGCGACATTATGATATTGATAAGACGAATATCTGGTAAAAGTATGCATCCCACATTACGTGATGGTGACTACATTATTGCTCTTAAATATTTTAACAATCATTTTCTAGTTGGCGACATTGTCATCGCTGCACATCCAATTTATCAAGACATAATAAAGCGCATTCAAGCTATCGATGAAAATGGTAATTACTGGCTCGTCGGTGATGGTACTGATACGTTGTCAACGACATCAATGGGCGCGATCCCCCCTGCTGCTTTACGGGGAAAAATGCTTTTCCATATTAAAGCAAAACAATAAAACTTCATCGGACAAGCTCACTCTGGTAGGCTCATCTTCGCTATCCATACGGTATAAAATAAAAACCAGTAAAACAACTATCGTCAGGACTAAGGCAGATTTATCTTGCCTTAGAACATTTAGATATGCAAAAGTCTCTCTATAATAAGGGAAACCGCTGAGGTTCAATTTCTAAATTTACTGCAAATCTTTTATACACACTGCTTTTGATCTGTTCAGCTAATGCTAGCAATTTCGCTAAAGTACTTTCCCCTGAATGTATTAACACAAGGGCTTGCTTTGCATACACACCGACCCCATCTGCTTCAAAGCCTCGCCAGCCACAATCTTCAATTAACCATCCTGCCGCTAACTTCACTTCATCACTGGATACTTTGTAACCGACAATATCCGGATAAGCGATCCTAAGTTGTTTAAAATGTGCGCTTGGTATACATGGATTTTTAAAAAAGCTGCCTGCATTTGCAATGACACTTGGATCCGGTAGCTTCAGCTGTCTTATAGCACAAACTGCTGAAAAGACACTCATTATGCTGATATCCGTAATATTATTTTCTGTGAAATAATCGTTCAACGCGGCGTAATATTGTTTTTGACGATAGCTTTTTTGTAATTTCAACACCACAAAAGTAATAATATAGCGCCCTGGATTTTGTTTAAAAAGACTATCTCTATAACCAAATTCACATTGCTCATTTGTCAGTGTGACAAAGCGGGAGGATTGTGTATCAAATGCGCGCACTTCAATTAAGACATCTTTTATTTCGCTGCCATAAGCCCCTATATTTTGCACAGGAGAAGCCCCAACTAGGCCCGGTATCAGCGCTAAAGTTTCAATACCTTGCCATTGGCTTTCAACAGTATGACGCACTAGATCGTGCCAGTTTTCTCCCGCTGCCACTTTCATTAAGATAGCCTCTGAATCTTGCTCAATAATTTCTATGCCTTTGGTTTGCATGTGTAGCGTTACACCCGATACCTGCTCAGCCACTAACAAATTACTGCCGCCCGAGAGCACCTGATAATTGATCACTTGGGTTTTGATATAGTCGAATGCTTGTAAAAGTTCTGCCTCAGAGGTTATATTGGCATAAAATTGAGCCGTTGCTTTAAAACCTAGTGAGTTTAAAGCGGTTAAGCTCTTGTTGACTTCGATTGAGAACAACGATATTTCCTACTTATTAATGTTTGATCACGTTTTGTTTAATTTCATTAAGTAAATTCTGCGCAGCTATTTCCAAGATATCTAGCACTTCATCAAAGCCCGCTTCACCTCCATAGTAAGGGTCTGGGACATTGTTTAGTGCAACTGTATCCGCTTGCTGTCTCATTAGCTTTATTATGGCTCGATGAGCCTCAGGTTTATAGCGATTCAAATGCGCTAAATTGGCACTATCCATGGCCAAAATGTAGTCGAATTCCAAATAATCATCCACATTGACCTTCCTGGCGGTAATCGATGATAAATCATAGCCCCTAAGCTGTCCCCTTGCTATCGCACGGGGATCAGGGGAAGAACCAATGTGGTAACCAGCCGTGCCGGCGGAATCTATAAAAAAATGTTCCGCTAGATTAGCATCCTCTACTTTTTTCCTGAAAACCGCTTCAGCAGTAGGTGATCGACAAACATTGCCTAAGCACACAAAAAGTACTGAAATTTTACATTTTTCCATAAATAGGCCTTTGGGTTTTAAGCAATTGATCTATCAATAGAGGGATATGATTTAGGTTAATTAGGCGTCAATTAAATATTCAGCCTTCTAAATCCCCGCAGATTACTGGAACTATTTCTAAATTCACGCCTTCAGTTTTCCCGCTTAGTTTGGCGACGCCAAGCTAAGCGGGATAACTTGCAACCAGCAGGAGATTATAGCATTGCAACGCTATTTGTCAGAACGTTTTTATCATTGTACGTTTTCAATACGCTTGTAAGCTGTCAATGTATTCACTAATAACATAGCAATTGTCATTGGGCCTACTCCTCCGGGTACGGGTGTAATCGACCCAGCTTTTTCACTGGCACTATTAAAATCTACGTCCCCGACTAATTTGTTTTTGCCATCACGCTGAATTCGGTTAATTCCGACATCAATCACACATGCGCCGGGCTTGATCCAGTCAGCATTGATCATTTCAGGACGACCAACTGCCGCCACTAAAATATCTGCTTGCGCACAAATAGCTGCTATGTTTTTGGTACGTGAATGGACGATAGTGACTGTACAGCTCTCTTGCAACAGCAACGCGGCCATTGGCTTACCAACAATATTTGAGCGCCCAACGACAACGGCATTGAGACCCGACAAGTTATCACCCAGCACACTCTTTATTAGATGCACACTACCATGTGGCGTGCAAGGTAATAAGCTATCGTCACCTATCGACAAGCGCCCGACGTTCACGGGGTGAAAGCCATCAACATCCTTCTCAGGTGAAATAGCTGTCAGTATCGTTTTTTCATCTATCTGAGATGGCAGTGGTAGCTGTACTAAAATACCGTGCACATTGTCATCATTGTTAAGTTGTGCCACTAATGACAATAATTCCTGTTCAGTTGCGCTTTCAGGCAGGCGGTGTTCGCTCGAGATGATACCCACCTCTTTTGCTTGCTCACCTTTTTTTCGTACATAGACTTGGCTAGCAGGGTCTTCACCAACAAGGACAACCGTTAGACCCGGTGCTTTTCCGGTTTGATCTATTATATTTGCTACTTCTACCGCTAGCTTCTTGCGTAGCTCACTTGCGTATGCTGCACCGTCAATTTTATTACTCATTTAGTCTATACACTCCTAAAAATTGCTAATCGCTGACAAAAGAACAAAGAATAATATTCAAAAAACTCGCCACGAGGGTAGCCTTGAACCTATCCTTATATCCAATAGGGTTATCAATATATTTGGCGCAGATTATACTTAAAAAATACGCCTTTGTTATTCTTTTTGTTTAATAAAAATTTTATATATTTCATGCATATTTTCTTCACCTTCACGGATTCTTAATATCGTTGATCTATCTAGAATCAAATTTTCACTCATTAACAAGATACCTTGTTCACTAATGATGTCGCGACTCAATTGCATGCCTGATATCAATTCAACACTTGGCACTATTAAATCGTGCCTGCCTTTACCAAGCTTACTTAAGCGCGGCAAAATATTGACCAAATGCATCACCACTTCAGAGCAGTATTTTTCGCTGGCATAATTTTCAAGATAGATAAGTGCTTCAACGGTACTAAACTCTCTGCCAATGTAACGCCCAGCAACCAGTTCAGTGTAGTCAGTCAGTACCGATAAAAGTTGTGCTTGTTTTAATATATCTTCTTTTATCAGACCATTAGGGTAGCCTGTACCATCCATATATTCTTTGTGCTGCAAAACAATTTTTGCCGCTTTATCCATCGGTCTCACAACCATCATTGCTGCATGCGACAAAGTTGGATGACAATTAAAAATTCTTTGCTCTTCGACGCTTAGCTCTATGTAAGGCGTATGTAAAATTTTATCACTAAACCCCATCTTTCCGATATTTCTCAAATGCCAAGCATCGGTTAAATCTTGAATTTCACGATCACTAAATCTGCACGCTTTTGCCACTTCTACCAATAGCAAGTTTAACTGTTGATTGCGGCCACTTGCGCGCTGTCCCATACGCGAAAAGACTTGATTTGATAACAGTCGCAGTAGATGACGATTGGATTCTTCTATTTTATTTGAGGAATTGATCAAATTCATTTCAAGCTGCTGGGAAACCACTTCACTATCAGCAAGACTGGTTTTCAGTTTGCGTTTTTTTACTAATTGCACAAATTTTTCCTGCAAATCACTGACTATTCTAAATAATCGCTTTTTCATAAAGACGTCATTGACAGGATAGATAATAAAGTCCCGATACTGATCTTTTTGCCGATCGTTTAATAACAGTATGTTATCGGCCGGTGCTAATAAGTAGATAAGGCAATATGGAGAAGCCTCTTTTATCTTTGCAATAAATAGATCCGCGTCACTGGGCTGTTCAGTTTCCTGCGAAGTGCCCGCTTGCGTGGGTTCTGCCAGCTGAGTCTTTGCAACAACCGTTTGGCCAACATTCTTGTTAAGATGGTTCAAGCCAATTAACAAAACATGGACTTTAGGCAAGTCTCTGACTGGTGTATGGAAGTTACATTGATGTAAGTTAATCGCTAAAGGGGATAACATGTTGATAAGGCTTTGCTGATCTTCCTCAACAAAACCAGCAACCAATAAATGAATTTCATACTTTTTCATACATAAACCCTGTAATTAAATAGCAGTCCAATATTTTGCGGTTTGATTTAGGCTGACCTCAGAAAAACAACTTGCTTTAGTTAACATAACATTAAACAAGACAGTTCAACATACTCATTTAATTAACTATATTCAGCCTCAGTAGCAACTGATTCCATTGTTTTTTGTACCATCTTTGCCCATTTCGCAATAAAACTAACGCCATTAATGATAATTCAAATTTTATTCGCTAAGTTGAAATGCCACTTTTGTCTAATCTTAGCCTTTAATTCAAGGTAAACATCCCCATATTGAGAGTTAATCTCAAATTATTATTTTATTTTCTCGATGGAGTGGATATGGATCCAGTTACTATTTTTGGTCGTAAAGGCTGTGGTTTTTGTGTAAGAGCAAAAGATTTATGTGAAGAGCAAGGGCTGGAACACCGCTATGTTGATATTCACGAAGAAGGTATCTCTAAAGCTGATTTAGAAAAAACAGTCGGAAAGCCTGTTGAAACAGTCCCTCAAATATTCATTGGTAAAGAACACATCGGCGGATACACGGAATTTGCTAAAAAAGTGGCGCAGCTATCTTAATATATTAATTCGCTGCTAAAACAAAAAAGGCAACTAATGAGTTGCCTTTTTTATTGAGGGAGAATTTTGCACAACATCTTACCCTAATAATTACGCGGTATAATCCTCAATAATCGGCGATAAGGCCTAGTCCTTTTATTGATTTATCATCTTATACATAGCACCTGTATAAGATGTTATTCATCGACCATCTGATTATTATCAATTAATAACTTCATCAAATCTTCGTATTCCCTGCTGTAGGCTGATCCACTATCGAGCTTAAGCATTTGCGTCGCACTGTTGTTATCACAAGTTTGTTCTGTTGAGCCACCCTTTTCAGCGACGGATCCCAATATATCATTACCCACTTGTTCAAAGCTAAAGTATTGCTCGAGAGCATCTATCTGCTCATCGTCACTTAATATTTCTGATAAATCTAATGCCTCTTTTTCTCCTGCTTCATAGGTAAACCAGACGTCATCAATATCATATTGATTTCCCCGATCATCTGCCCAAGATGAGCGCAAACCCACTTTATTGCCCTGGTTTTCTTCATTGACGCTACTGTAAAATAAATCGATTGACTCCACCCCTGCATCCGTTAAAAATGACAGTTCACT
>Ga0209396_1002114_pt1 | contig 21130 bp, 12 predicted proteins | sample GOMGulsemesocosm_6_FD_184638 | JGI IMG/M metagenome (GOLD analysis project Ga0209396, IMG submission 184638) | Methane-oxidizing microbial communities from mesocosms in the Gulf of Mexico - GOM8C Gulf of Mexico (SPAdes) (version 2) | ecosystem: Environmental > Aquatic > Marine > Cold seeps...
TACGGTTAATTTAAATAGGTTAAAAGATAATGTAGGGATTGAATATCCTATTTTAATTGCACAGCATGGTTCAGCACGTAAACTATTAGCAGCTGAAAAACTACCAATGTTAAATCATATATTATCTTACCCAACTACAGTTTTTATTGATAAAAAAGGTACAGTTCGTAAAATTCACACAGGATTTAGTGGCCCTGCAACTGGAGAAAAGTATATCCAGTTTACAAAAGAGTTTGAAGCTTTTGTAGAGAAGTTAGCTTCGGAGTAATAAGCTATTCATATTAATTAAAAAGGCTGTCATATGACAGCCTTTTTAATTAATATGAAATTAACGTTTTTTGTTAATCAAGTCTCTTTTTTTAACCCACATATCTGGTTTAAGTTGGAGTATTTTCTTTCCTTTCTTTTTCATTTTCTCATACTTTTTCATGTTGCGATCAATAGCATCAGACATGTCTTCTTGTAACTCTTCTAGTTTAGTTATATCAAATACTTCAGGCATGTATTTCGTCATCAACTTTTTCATCTGCTTCATCTTGTAGTTGTTTTTATCAACAGGCTTTAGCCTAACAACACCTCCCATCTTTGGTATAACATCTATAACATATCTTTTACCAGCAATTAAATCAGCTTCAATAAAAGATGTATTGGAGTATTTAGCCCAAAATACATGCTTACCAGGCTCACATTCATAAATAGTGTATTTTTGACCAGTGTATTGCCCAATAGCTTTTTCTCCATCAAAATAAGTAAACACCTGATATGGTCCTAAAATTTTAGCCCTAGAGAAAATCACTTGACATTTCCCTGAGCTTACAGTAGGAATGCTCTGAGAAAAAAGAAATGAGGCTTGTATTAAAATAAGTATTAGGGTTATTTTTTTTTTCATAATATGTTTTTTGTTTAAGCTATTATATTTTTTTAAGTAATATTTTTTCTTGTGTAAACTGATAAGTTGCATCTAAAAAAGATACCATTTTAGACCAATTTTCTTTTGCTTCGTAATTGTTTTTGTAATATTTATGGGTAATGATTTTTAAGATGTTATCTTCTATTTTTGCAGTACTTGTAAATCCTCCAGTATCATTAGTGATAGTAACATTTAATTTATCTAGCCCAGAAACGGTATATCCATCTGGAATTTTAAGAGTAACATTGTTGCTAAATGATCTTGAGTACCCCATATAAATATTATAGTTTCTATCTTTTTCATTTTCGCTAATCTCTACTTGAGAACCAATTAATTTACCAACATTTAGAATGTAATTTTTACCAGCTCTTTTAATAAAGTCATCTGTAATGTTAAAATCCTCAGTAAATTCAAATGGATCATTATTACTGAATCTACCATTATTGTCTATGGAAAAAGAATAGTTATCAATGTCAAAACTATACTCATTCTTTAATTGTTTTAGAAAGTCTTCTTCTTGATTTTCTTTTAACTTAGAAATTAAAGCATCAAACTCTTTTTTGTATTTAGCTTTCGTTTTTTTCTTTTTGATTTTGTCATATAATGATTTAGTACCGTATTTTGAATAATCTTCATATACATAATCATAAAATTTAAGCCTGTCTTTTTGTTCATTTGCTTTATTATGCCCTGTATAACTAGAGGTTTTATGAACATTAACGCTTGAGAAATCTTCTGAAATAACCAAATCTAGTTTTTCGTTATTATTGTTCTCTTCGTAAGTTGATTTAGGAAATGTAATAGTTTCAATATCATCAATATATTTCCTGTCTGTAACTTTTAAAGCATATGCATCAGTATTTTCTAGCAGCGGGTTTATGCGGTTTACATTTGAAACATGATTAAATGATTCAATATAAAGTGAAGGAGTAGTGTTAACTTTCATTAAAAAGTTAACATTACTTTCTAGTAAAAGCTGTTCAATGTTTCCGTTGTAACGTTTGGTACCAATTAGTATTTCATAGTTTATTTTATAATCCTTTAGAAATGCCGCGAAAAATCGAATAAAATCCTTTTCTTTTTTAAAAAATATTGGGTTTTTACCATAATACTCATAAGGATATATGGTATTAATATCTGCGTTTTCAACAACAATTGCTTCGATATAATTCGTGAAATATGCATGTCTTAAATAATAGTAAACGGCTTTTACTTTTTCTTCATCTGAAGAGAATGTTTTGTCTTTTAAAAAACGCTTTACATCACTTAGTTTTCCATAAGGTCTAAATTGGTCTTCATAAAAGTCAAAAATATCTTCTTTTTTAATATGATCTTTTATGATGTTAACATCTTTAGAAATAAAAGTATAAGCCTTTTTTTCGTACTTTCCTGTTCTAGCAAAGTTAACTTGAAATTTATAAGCAGGTAGTTCTACAAAAGGGTAAAACCAACGTTTTGAAGATTTTTTAGCTACTTTTTTTAGTTGAAAACTATATATTCTTTTATTATCTTTTTTATTTTTTGTTTTAATGTTTTTTCTAGTAAGTTTCGGTACGCCATTCAAAGGGGTGAAATTTATAAAAAAATCTTTTTCAGTTTTTAGTGAAAACTGATAGTCTAATATTGGATATTCAGCATTTACATAGTTTTCAACTGGTTCATAATGAAATAAATCATTTTCACCCATTATAGTATTCGTATAGAAAAAATAATCAATAACATCTCCTTTTTCAAGATTTGGTATAGCTAATTTATTTTCTTTTTCACCTTCTATTACCTCTTCTTCAACATCAATTATTAGTACTGATCCGTCTGGTTTAATAACCTTAACACCAATTACTAGACTATTTGTAACTCTACTTCCAGATCTATAGTAACTACTATTTTTATCATATCTAAAGGTAGAGTATTCAGTAATAGCTGCTTGATCCAAAAGTTTTATTCTTGAGTGAGATACCTTAGTGTATTCAATACTATTGTGGGGTCTATTATAGGTGTATTCAGTTGTTTTAGAAAGAAAAACAGCAGATTCATTCTTCCACTCTTCAGGTATTTTCATATCCCCAATTACAGTAGAATTTTTTCCCCAAACTTGTTCAGGTATTGTTAATTCTTTCTTTTTTTGAGAATAAGAAGTTAAAGTTATAAATAAAAGGATTAAAGGAAATAGTGTTTTGTGTTTCATATAGTTTAGTAAGTAAAATTAATATTGGTTATGCTTTTGTTAAAATTAGTTGCTCTTTATAAATAGAATGAACTTCTTTGATAGTTTTATTCCAGGCTTCATAGTCTGAAGTTTTTAGAACGGCTTTTTTCAATATAAACGTTTTTGTGTATGATAATATATTGTCTTTTAAAGTAAAATCAATGTCTATTTTGTAGTTTTCAGTATCAACATGGACACTCTTTGGAGTTTCTGAAATTGTATATCCTGATGGTATTTCTAAAGTTATTGTTGAGATAAAATGTTTTTTATGAGAAAATAAATAATTCGTATTACGATTTTCAAATTGGAATTTCCCGAACTCTTTGTGATAATCTAAATCAATATAGATATCATTATCGAAAGAAGACACTGTATTTTTTTGTGATAACAAATAGTCAATAGATAACATATGATCTCTATTACTTAAATCAGATGTTTTAATATTTGAAACGGATAAATTTTTATCATCATTATTTAAAAAATAATTTAAAGCATCTTCCTTTTTGTCATTTTTAAAAGAACTGTAGCGGTATAGAAAAGATGCTCTACTTTCACCATCATAGGTTTTAGTAACATTACCAATTAGTGCATCATCTTGAATTTTAGCATTAAAATGATATGTCTGCTTATTACTTATAGAGGAAGCTATAGGAACCTTTTCTAAAATAAAATTATCGCCATCTTCAATTAATACTTGTTTTCCTTGTATGCGTTCAGCATATTCTCCATAAGAATTAAATTTCTCAGTTCCATCTAAAAAAATCTTTTTACCATCTTTTAGTAATGTACAAATCATATGATTATCGACTGATAGTGACGGTGTGGAGTAATCGTAAGCAATACGTTTAGTCCCTATCCATGTTAGACGAGCATCAAATCCTGCCTCTTTTAGCATTTGTCGGGTAAGATTTGCCATTCCTTTACAATCACCATAACGTTTGTTGAATACATTTTGCGATTCATCAGGTTTAAATCCAGCTATACCATCTTCAAAAGCGATATATCTAATGTTATCTTGAACCCAATAATAAATGTTTTTTATTTTCTCTTCATCAGTGGAAGCGTTCTCAGTAAGCTCTTTTACTTTTTCTTTTAGTACAACTGGCTGTTCATCCATACTATCTACTAAAGATTTATACCAACTATATAAATCTTTAGTTTTATTAAATAAGTCATGTTTAGTATTTTCTAGCTGAAATGATTTTGCTAAAACTAAAACATGCGGATAAATGTAACTAGGTCCAGGGGCTTGTTTTTCATCGTATTCCTTTTTTATGTTTTTTATGGTATATGTAATTATAGTTGCTTTAAGTTTTGCATCAAATGTTTCTTTTTTTGTAATGTCATGACCATCAAAATTAAGTTCTTTTAATTCTATATTTAGCCATTTTGGAATAACTACTTTTATTTCTTTTTTTAAAGTTTGAAATTGATCTGTAAAAAATACTGTTGTAAAGTATTTGATATCTTTAGTTTTCTTGACAGATTCAAAATAATATTTATATCCTTGAATTGGGAAATCAACATTAGCATATTTAACTCTAGCATCATGGTGAAACATGTCATCGTTATTAACAGCTCTATCTATAACATTAATATAAGCGTCTTTTTTATTCCTATATTTTAATTTGAATATACTTACATATGATTCATCATTATAATGAGCATATTTTTGAATATCAGCTCTAGCACTAATATTAATTAATTCTTCTTTTTTTTGATGAGAAACAGTAACTTTTTTTTCTCTTTTGTTTAAAGTGAAAGAAACTCTTTCACTTCCATTTAAAACTATAATATCATCATCTGGAAATTGTTCTTTTAATTCTTTAGCGATTGAAATATGTTCTGGAGTTGGATCTATTTTTTTTTGACCAAAATTGAGTATACTAAAAAAGAATACAGGTAATAATATGCTTTTTATCATAAGTTATTTAAATAATTAGGAGCTAAATATATATTGATTTTTTTTTAAAATAAAATTAACATTACATTTATCATAAATATAGACATTTAATGCAAGACCTCAGAATAAAATCACTTCAAGAATATCAAGAAACATACCAAAAAAGTATTGAACAACCAGAACAATTTTGGGATGAGGTGGCAAATAGTTTTGTTTGGAAAAAAAAATGGAGTAATACTTTAAAGTGGGATTTTTCCAAACCAGAAGTAAAGTGGTTTGAAGGAGGGAAACTGAATATTACAGAAAATTGTTTGGATAGACATTTGGAGGAAAGAGGGGGTAAAACGGCCATCCTTTTTGAACCGAATAACCCAAAGGAAAATGCACAACACATCTCCTATAAAGAGTTGCACAACAAAGTGTGTCAGTTTGCAAATGTACTAAAAGCTAACAATGTTGTAAAAGGTGATCGAGTATGTATATACATGCCAATGGTGCCTGAATTAGCTATTGCTATTTTAGCCTGTGCCAGAATAGGGGCGATACATTCAGTAGTATTTGCTGGATTTTCGGCCGTAGCTTTGGCTGCACGGATTAATGATGCAGAGTGTAAAGTGTTATTAACCGCTGACGGTGGATTTAGAGGAAGTAAAAAAACTCCTTTAAAAACTATTGTAGATGAAGCTTTAGAAAACTGTAATTCAATAGAAAAGACAATAGTTTTAAATAGATGTAATTTGGATATTACATTAAATAAAAATCAGGTTTGGTGGCATGAAGAATTGAGTAAAGTAAATGATGTATTTGAAGCTGTGGAAATGGATGCGGAAGATATGTTATTCATATTATATACATCAGGATCTACAGGGAAGCCAAAAGGTATGGTACATACTTGTGGAGGTTATATGGTATATACTGCCTATTCTTTTTTGAATGTGTTTCAATATCAAGAAAATGATGTGTATTGGTGTACGGCAGATATTGGCTGGATTACCGGGCACAGTTATATTGTATACGGACCACTATTGAATGGAGCAACAACTGTGATGTTTGAAGGTGTGCCGAGCTATCCTGATTTTGGTCGTTTCTGGGAAGTATGCGAAAAACATAAAGTAAATCAATTCTATACAGCTCCTACAGCTATTAGAGCATTGGCTAAGCATCCAGCAAGTTTAGTGGGACAATATAATTTATCGAATTTAAAAACATTAGGTACCGTTGGAGAACCTATTAATGAAGAGGCATGGTATTGGTACAATGAACATGTAGGAAAGAAAAATTGCCCCATAGTTGATACGTGGTGGCAAACGGAAACTGGAGGAATTATGTTGTCTTCACTAGCAGGAATTACTAATGATAAACCAACCTTTGCAACATTACCATTACCAGGAATTCAACCCGTATTAATGGGAACTGAAGGGATCGAAATTAGTGAGCAAGTCGCTAAAGGAAGGTTAGCTATTAAATTTCCTTGGCCAAGTATTGCTAGAACTATTTATGGAGATCACGAGCGATATAAGCAAGTATACTTTTCGACATTTAAAAACATGTATTTCCCAGGTGATGGAGCTTTACGTGATGAAGATGGAGATTATAGAATTACCGGAAGAGTAGACGATGTCGTAATTGTATCGGGGCATAATTTAGGAACAGCTCCAATTGAAAATGCAATTAATGAACATACTCAGGTGGTAGAAAGTGCCATAGTTGGTTTTCCGCATGATATTAAAGGAAATGCATTATATGCATATGTGATATTATATAATGATGTTCCTCCTTCAGAGTTTTTGAAAATTGAAATTAATCAGCTAATCTCAGATAAAATAGGTCCAATTGCCAAATGCGATAAAATTCAGTTTGTTTCTGGATTACCAAAAACGCGAAGTGGAAAGATTATGCGTCGCATTCTACGTAAAATAGCCGCGAATGAATTAGATGATTTGGGAGATGTATCTACGTTGTTAAATCCAAATGTGGTAGAGGAAATTATTAATGGCAGTTTATATGGAATAACTAAATAAAAGTGATAAGTATAAAGAAAGGTTTCTCTCTGCTGAGAGAAACCTTTCTTTATTGAAATAATCGATGATTTAAAACACCTTTTTTATGAAGGTAAAATTGAAGGGAAACTTTTAAAACTCCAAATCCATAAGTAACGCTTCTGCTAAAGTTTATGGAAGAACTTTCAGGCGTATATTTAGTAGGACAAGTAATTTCAGCAATTTCAAATCCTTTATTAAAAAGCTGACATAACAGTTGATTATCGAAAATGAAGTCGTCAGAATTTCCCTCAAAATGAATCGCTTTTAGTGATTCTGAAGAAAAAGCACGATAACCACTATGGTATTCAGATAATTTTTGGCCTATTAGTATGTTTTGAAATAAGGTTAAAAAACGATTAGCAATATATTTGTACAAAGGCATTCCTCCTTTAAAAGCACCATTTCCTAAAATACGAGAACCTATAACAACAGGATAAACTTCATTTGCTATTATTGATGTCATGGCGTGTATTAGTTTAGGTGTGTATTGGTAATCAGGATGTAACATGATGATGATGTCAGCATTTAAAGATAATGCCTTTTGATAGCAACTTTTTTGATTTCCACCATAGCCTTTATTGGCATTGTGCTTTATAATATGGTTAATACCAAGGTGTTCAGCGACTTCAATAGTATTATCATAACTATTGTCGTCAACTAAAACGACATCATCAATAATATCAAAAGGAATTTCATTATAAGTTTTTGTTAGGGTACTTGCAGCATTATAAGCAGGTAAAACAACAATTATTTTCTTATTTTTGACCATTAATCAATAATTTAAAACCTTGAATCTATTAGATAATTTTGACTGGAGCAAACTACATAAAAAGAAGCACTTTTGGTTAGTTCTTTGTATATTAATTACGGTTGTAGTACTGAGCCCAAATTTGTGTAGCGATTTTTTAAATTGGGATGATACGGCTTATGTGATTCATAATGACTTGATAAAAGATTTTTCTTTTAAAGGAGTCAAGAATATATTCACTACACCAGAAGTAGTAAGTACTTATGCCCCGATAACATTACTTTCTTGGGCTATAGATTATCTAATTGGAGGGTTAAATCCAGCGGTATTTCATTTTTTTAATTTGTTACTACACATTTTAGTAGTAGGATTAGTTTTTTACTTAGCGAAATTACTTAGTAATAATAAAATAATTGCTTTTATAACTGCATTGTTGTTTGGGATACATCCAATGCATGTTGAGGTTGTTGCTTGGATTTCTGCACGGAAAGATTTATTGTATACCTTGTTTTTTTTAGGCTCATTGATTGCCTATTATTTTTATATAGATAAAAAATCAAAATATCCGAAGCTCTATTATTATATAGTCTGTTTGGGATTATTTATATTATCCTTATTGTCGAAAGGAACTGCAGTTATATTGCCATTAGTGTTGTTTTTGTTTGATTACTTAAAGGCTAGAAAATTTAATAAGAAACTGATACTTGAAAAGGTTCCTTTTTTATTATTAAGTATATTTTTTGTAATATTATCCATACAGGTGCAAGCCAAAGGAGGTGCGATGGAAGACCGACAATTCACGACAGTTTTAGATTCGATGTCAGTGGGGTTTTATGGTTATCTAACCTATTTAATAAAATCAATTATACCTTTTAATTTAAGCGGGTATCATCCATATCCAAATCAGTTAGGAGAATCAAATCCGTGGTTTTACTACGTATCAGCAATTCCTGTACTAGCTTTGTTTACATGGTTGATGATTAAATTTAAGAAGAATAGACAATTGGTATTTGGCTTTGGCTTTTTCTTTATTACTTTAATACCTGTGATACAAGTATTACCTTTTGGAACAGCTGTTACAGCTGATAGATACACCTATTTACCTTATGCAGGATTATTTTATCTTATAGGAGTTGGTTGTGCATGGTTGTTCAATTATTCAAGTAAACTAAAAGATGTAAGTGTATTTGTTTTGCTTCTTTATTTGCTTTTGTTAGGAGTAGTCTCTTTTCAATATTCAAAAACATTTAAGAGTAGTGAAAAAATGTGGACTAATGTCATTGAAATATATCCTGATAATTTTTTAGCCTATATGAATAGAGCAGAGTATAGGATCACTAAAAAAGAATATAATAGAGCTCTAGAAGATTTAAATTTTGCAATAAAATTAAACTCCAATTATGCTGGGCTATATTATAACAGGTCATATATTCATGGTGTATTAGAAAGGAATGATTTGGTTTTTAAAGATTTAAATATAACCATTCAAAAAGATCCGTCTTATATGGGGGCTTATTTAAATAGGGGGCTTTTATTAGGTAAACAAAATCAAAATGAAGCCGCGATAAAAGATTTTACTAAAGTAATAGAATTATCGCCAGATAAATATTTTGGCTATTATAATAGAGCTTTATATTATAATAAAGTAAGACAATATCCTAAGGCTATAAATGATTTGAACAAAATAGTTGAGATGAATCAATTTTTGCCAGAATCATATTGCTTAAGAGGGAAGATATATGTGCAGATAAACAATGTTAATAATGCGTTTAAAGACTTTTCTAAAATCTTAGAAATAAATCCATATTTTGCAGAAGCTCATACATTAAGAGGTAATTTATGGTTGGGTAAAGGTAATTTTGAGGAAGCATTAAAAGATTTCAATCAAGCTATTCTATTAGATAAACAGCAAACAGATGCTTATGTGAATAGAGGTGTGATTTATATGAATAGAGGGAATTATGATAAAGCTGTATTAGATTTTGAAAAAGCAAAAAAAAATGCCCCTCAAAATTATTTGATTTATTATAATAGTGGATTGCTTTATCAAATAACAAAAAAACATGAAAAAGCAATTATTGAATTTGAAAAAGTAATAAAATTGAATCCGTCATATTCTTTAGCAAAACAAGCAAGAGAAGAAAATATAAAAGCATTAAATAAATAATCTAGAAAAATGATGCAATTAAATTAAAGATTATAATTTTAGTTATATTTTTTATTCATAATACAGAAAAAATCCAATGTGTCTTTTGAACATTCTGTCAGGGAGTAATCTTCTAATGTAATACTATTTACTAATGAGGTGTTCTTTTTTAAAAGCCTATTTCTATTGATTCTATTCACTAGTTCATATGGTATTTTAAGGAGTGTCGCGGGTATTTTATATTGTATTTTAAAAATATCTAAACGTAAAAAACGTTCTACAGATTGTTTGTTTTTTAAGTAATAAAAATCTGTTTTTTTATTTCCTTGAATTCCATTGATACTATAATCTTTAAAATATTTTTTTATTAAATTATTTATTTCTGAATAGTTATATTCTTTATAGTGCCATGGGTTTCTTGCAACTGTTTTTAGTGAATTTGGAGTGGTAATAAATGCCTTTCCATCGGGTTTTAATATCCGATGGATTTCTTGAATAAAAAGTTTAGCGTCTTTTATGTGCTCAATTACTTGAAATGAAATAATAATATCAAAGCTATTGTCTTTTAAATTATTTAGAGGAGGAATTTTTTGGTTTAAGATAGTTGTTTTTGGGTACTTTCTTTTAATTTCATCCAATACTGATTTTGATTTATCTATAACAGTCACTGAATTAGCATTCTTATAAATAAAATCTAAACCATAGCCCTCTCCACAACCAATTTCTAAAACGTCTCCATATGTTTTTTCGGCTATTAATGTATAAGCTTTCAATGTCCTTTGAAATAATGGATTGTCTGATGTAATTTGAGAAGAGGTAACTTCAGTTGAAAATGAAAACATATAAAATAGTAGTTAAGTTAGTATGGCCAGTTTGTTTGCTTCCAGTTTATAAATCCAGCCTCAAAAGAATTAAAACGTTGTTCATACTTTTTTAAAGTTGTTTTGTCCCCAGGGAATTGTTCCAGCATTTGTATATACATGTTTTTTAATTTTTCAGCATGTTTTACATTTATTATAGGTCGCGGAGGATTAAAAGAAGTTGTCCATGTGAGTTCTTTCCAAAAATTATCCATTACTAAAGTACATATTTCAGTTCCTTTTTCAGGTAACCCTGCTCTAAAATATAATTTCCCTAATGCGTAAGCATATTGCCTGTATGGTATTGTTTTATTCGGGAAAATAGTAAAAGATTTATCTAATACTGCAATAGCTTCTTTTGTTTTACCTTCTTCTATCAAAGCTTGAGCTAGAAAATAATAATTCCTTCTTAAAATATCTTGAACATAAGCTCGGTTTTCATAATTTAAGAATTTTGTTTCATCGTTTATACCTTTAAATTGTAATTTTTCCATAATATATGGATACATCATTTTTGTATTTACAATTTTTGGGTTGGCTAGTGAGTCTTTTCGTTGTATTGGTGCTAATCGTTCAACCATTCCATTTTGAATAAAATAATTTTGGAGTCCTATATAATGTTTTGTTTTACCATTAATGGCAAAACAAATTGGTCTATTATGAATATTATTCGTTATAACGTTCAATAAAACAAGATCATTTAATTCATAGAAGTTTTTGGCATAACTCCATTTTATTTCCGGAGTGTATGTTGCATTTAATTCTTTCGAATTCAATCCGTATTTTTTTATTTTTAATGTATCAATTGGAATTGAAAACGTTGTTGTAGGCATATAGTGTTTTAGCTTTCCGTTCCAATTCATTCGAGTGGTACTATCGTTTAAAAAATTAAATAAGTTAGTTAACACTGCAGCATTATTTGTTTCTCGTTGTAGTGGAATTAATCTATCAACACCATTTATGTATAAATGATTTTCTAAATTAAACTCTAAAGGGTTGGAAGTGTTTATTTTCCTTTTAAGGCTCTCTATGTACGTGTCTAAATTCAATTGATCGAAATTTAAAACTCTAACATCTGTTCGATATTTTTCTACTTCTTGTAAGTACCATAAAGGAAATGTCATATTATCACCATTGGTAATAAGTATTGCTTGTTCGGGGCATGCATCTAAATAAGCTTTCCCAAAATCATAAGCAAAAGTATCATAGCTACGTTGGTGATCATTCCAACCTTTAGCTAACATTTGCATTGGAGCTCCAATAAAAACTAAAATAGAAATAGTTATTAATCTGGTTTTACTGGTGAATAATGATCTTAGTGAGTTGTAAATTAAGACAATAGATAGGCCAACCCAAAGAGAGAAAATTATAAATGAACCAATAAAAATATAATCACGTTCTCTAACCAAAATACTATGTGGAACTGGATTAATGTAAAGAGTTATACCTAACCCAAAAGCTAAAAATATGAACACTGTTGTTAAAAAATATTGCTTATGTTTTACCAGTGATAATAAACCTAAAAGGCCAAATATAAAAGGTATAAAATAATATGTATTTCTACTTTTATCATTTCTAAAACGTTTAGGCGTATTAGAAAAATCACCAACTCTTAATTTATCGATACTATTTATTCCGCTAATCCAATTACCATCTTTAATGTAGCCTATACCGTGATTATTATTTTGTTTGCCAATAAAGTTCCAATATAAGTATCTCAGGTATAGCCATGAAACTTGATATTCTATAAAGAAATTAAGATTTTCCTTATAAGTTGGTTTGTAAATAGTTTTGGTTACGCCATTGGTACGATAATTAATTGGTTCACCTTTTATTGTAGTCCATAACTTGTATTTACTTTCATTTTTTTGATTAAAAAGTCTTGGGAAATACATGGAAAACTCATCAGAATAGTTAGCTTTATTATATTCACCGTTATCAACAGTAATATATTTTTGTTTATTGGTATCATAAGTTAAAACCGGTTTCCCATCTATTAAAGGCAAGTACTTATCTAAAGGAGCGTTATAGGTGTATCCCTTTATAAGAGGAATACTACTAATCCCAAATTGCTCACCTTTTATATACTGCAGCATCCTATTACTTGTACTTACTCCATTAGCAATTTGTGTATTTGCAGTAGCTCTTTGCATTGGCATTATGTATGAACTAATCCCAATGAAAAAAAACAGGATGGCAAGGGTAATATGGTGTAATGTTAACTTTTGTTTTTTATAAGTAATCCATAGAGTTATCAAAAAAAATGTTCCTAATAAAAACATAATTACTAGGGTTCCAGTATTTACTGAAGCCTTAAATGAATTTACTAACCAAATATCTAAAATGTTAGCAGCTTTGATAGTACCTTGAATAGCAAATAAGTAAATACTAAAAAACAATATACATCCAATTATTAATGATAGTACTGTATTTTTTAGCGTTAACCCGTGTTTTTTATGAGTGAATAAAAGCGTTAAAGGAATGATTATGGAAATTATTATTAAGTGAATACCAGTTGCGATCCCTAATAATAATGAAAACAATAAAATAAGTTTTGTTTCCTCTTTTTTATTTGAGGCATTTTCCCATTTTATCATTACATATACCATTATGATCATTAATGCAAACGAAAGAGTATATACTTCTGTTTCTGTAGAAGCAACCCAAAAACTACTTGAAAATGCTAAAGTTAAAGCGCTAGTGATACCTGCAAAATATGGTAGGTATTTAGTTTCGAATTTAGATTTGTGTACCTGAACTTTGGTAGTAATAGTATATACTATTTTAAAAAGGAATGTAACCGTTAGTGCTCCAAAAAAACTAGATATTAAGTTAGAAACAAAAGCAACATTAGTAACCGAAAAAAATTGCATAATAATACTGCAAAACATTGTGTAAAAAGGAGATCCTGGTGGGTGAGTTGCTTGTAAATTATAGCTACTAGCTACAAACTCAGGACTATCCCAAAATGTAATAGTTCGGGAGGCGGAAATTGCATAAACAATAAAAACAAGTATAAAAATAATTAGACTAATGATGTTTTTACTCTTTATCTGGTTAAAAATCATAATTAGTTAAAAAAAGATTTAGAAAATTCAATGGCATTTTCTGCTACCTTTTTACCTGTTCTTCTACCTTCAATATCATCAACAGGAGGGTGAATACCTCCCCAAACTCTAGATAAACAGGTCTCAACAGCAGCATCATAAAAAGTTGCCCATTGTAAAGTGATGGTTTCTGAGGGGCCATCTTCAAAACCTAAAAACTCATTTTTTTCTGCAGTAAATGTTTCTAATCCACTTGGGAAATATGGAGATCCTGATATATACGTTAATAAAACGGCACTTGCAGTAGAAAACGTTGAATGGCCAGAAGTATATCCTGCAAAAGGAGGGGTAGCAAAAGTATAGCGTTGATATGGCCACCAATTTTCTGCTAAAATCCATCCAGTACCTGCAGTATCGGTAAAAGGGTTTTCAATAGCATCTGGACCACGCCAATTGTATATTTTTATTTTACCCACATGCTCTTTGTTATCACCAGCAAGCAAATCTCTTTTTGTAACTAATTCCACCAAGCCTTTTTCAAGTTTTAAGCCAGACTTATGGTAATTTGGTTTGTTCAAATCTGACGATTGTCCTAGGCTAGCTAAGTATCGGATAGCAGATATAGGTCTTACATAATCATAGTGTCCTTTAGCGCTCCAACAAGCAATAGCAGCATCGTGCATCGCTCCGCACATTAAAAAATAGCTTTTAACATCCCATTCCAACTGTGGTAATGTCTTTCCTTTACCATTCCATTGTCTTTTATATTCTGGATGATAGGAAACTTTATTTAAAAATTTAAGCCAGTGTCCTGGTGGCGAATAGGTATTAGGGCCATCTACCCAAAATTCGGCAATAACTCTACAATAGTCTCCTTGTTTTACTAGATTTTTTGGGTATGCCTTTTTTGTGATAGGGTTTTTTACAGGGTTTTCTCGTTTATTATTTTCTACATTACTATAATATGCTTGATATTCATTAAAGCTAGTAGGGATATGTCCATCAATATTAGTAATACCTTTTGGTGAAATATCCCATATTTTAGAATTATAACTATCAAGTTTACTAGAAAAACGTTGTACTAAAGAAAAACCCCAACGATAAGCCTCCGTTTCTTGAGGGTTACCTGTGTTAATAAATGGAGGTGGGCCTGGATCGAAATGCACTATTCCTTGCTTTGATTCTGTTGGCAATGCAAAAGATACTACCTCTCCCCAAAAAGGGGTTAAGAAATCTACATTTCCTTCAATAAGTAATTGATTCCAATCTTTTAAACTTTTATCATAACCTTTTTCACGGATATAATTGTTGACATATATTGGTTGCCAATGGTTTGGGTATAAAAGCCCTGTTATGTCAGATGTTTCAGGTAATAATTTGTTGTTTTTTGGACGATAATGATCAGGTTCATGCCTATCATCTTCTTTAGAACCATCATTTTTACCAAATAATAAAATTTGCTGTGCAATATAATTTCCTAAAGCCTCAGGACTTCCATTTACGTAATTTGTTGTTTGTGTTTTATTAATTTTAAATTGATACTTATCGAAAGTAGATAATAAAATATCTATTGTCCTACCCTTACTTCCATATTCGTCATACCGAGCTTTTATAATATTGAAAGCTGCATAGCTAATCGCTATAGTTCTTAGACTGTCAATGTTTTTTGAAATCCTTTTAAAATTAGGATTAAAAGCAATCACTTTTCCATTTCTTTCTTTTCCTAAAAAATAAGTAGGTTGCTTTGTGTCGTATGCAGCCCAAGCATCATGCATGGCAGTAGAAACGTGAAAAAAATTTCTAGCTTGAATGGTTGGGCCTTGACCATCTTCTTTGACCATCTCTAACAACGTATCCATCCATTCTCTTGCTATAGAATTGTTGTTCTGCCCTATTGAATTTACAGGTATTATATATATTAGAAAATAAAAAAAATACTTCATTATTGGAATGATAAATTTTTAAAAAAAAAGTAAAAATATATATAATCATGGTATTTACCATAATTATTTTTCATGTATATTTGCTAGAATTATTAAACACTAACTAAATAATTGAAATGATGATTAATAAACAACATTTAATAGCAGTATTTTTAATGCTATTCTCAGTAATCTCCTATGGACAAATAGGGAATGAAGTTCAAGGGGCAGGATCAGGGGTCAGTCTTACATCAGCAGATTATGTAACCTTCTATGGAGATAGTTCTGGGCATAATCATACTAGTGGGTTGAATACTACATATATTGGTTACAAAGCTGGTTATAGTCAAACAGTTCAGGCAGATAACACATTTATTGGAGCTTATGCAGGAGAATTTGCAATTACAGGTACTGATAATGTTTTTATAGGTAAATATGCAGGAAGATATTGTGATGGAACTGATAATACGGTTATAGGTACCGAGGCTGGTATGAGTATGGTTTCAGGTGCAAGTGATAATACTATTATAGGTGAAGAAGCTGGGCAAGCGTTACTTGATGGTGATGACAATGTATTTATAGGTGAAGATGCTGGTTATAATACTACCACAGCAAGTGACAATACTTTTGTAGGTAATACAGCTGGTAGAAGTAATACTACAGGTTACGGAAATGCATTTTTCGGTGATGAAGCGGGTTATGATAATACAACAGGTAAATGGAATACAGCAATTGGAGATTCTGCAGGAATTGATAATGGTGTAGGATGGCAGAATACATATGTAGGTCACGGAGCGGGATGTGCAACGGAACATGGAGATCAGAATACTTTTGTCGGAGCTTATGCAGGTGGAGACAATAACAGAACAAATAATACATCAAACGCCAATCGAAATACCTACTTAGGAAACTCAACTGGGTTTTCAAATAGAGAAGGAAGTGACAATGTAGGTATTGGAGCTGGTGCGGATTTTGGAAATACTAATCGATCAAGATGTATTTTTATTGGAGGAACAGGAGTAGCAACTCACGGTCAATGGAGTGGAGATGGATTTCATTCTGTAAATTCCAACGATGCAACTTCAATTGGATACCAAGCTCAAACAGATGCTCAATACGGAATTGGAATAGGTCACTTTATGGATCAACACGGTGTTCAATCTGTAAGTATGGGATATTCAACAAACACGGAAGCAGCAGCAGATTATTCAGTTTTAATTGGTGCAACAGGATATTTGGATAAAGGGTATACAGTAGGGTTGGGTTATGCAACATCTGTTTCAGGGGCTAATTCAATTGCTCTTGGTGCAAACACAACCGTTACAAGTGATAATTCTATAGCTATAGGTCAAGGTGTAACTGTAAATCAAGAAAACACAATGGCGTTAGGGGGTGATGCTCTTACAAATAATAGATTAAGTGTAGGTATAGGTACAATGGCTGCGAATTTAAATGCATCTTTAGATTTAGCTGATGTAGATAAAGGTTTATTGATTAATAGAGTTACTACTGCAGAGCGAACTACTATGACAACTACACCTGCTTCTGGGGTTGCTTTAACAACAACTGACGAAGGCTTGATGGTGTATGATACAGATATAAAGGGATTGTTTTCATGGGATGGAACCGCTTGGAGCGCTGTAGATACAAATACAGATGAGCAAGCAATTTCTGTTACTTCAGATGTTTTAAGTATAACTGGAAATGCAGGAACAGTAGATTTATCAGGGTATTTAGACAATACTGATGCTCAAGACTTAACTTTAACTACAAATATATTAAGCTTAACAAATGATGGAACTACAGTAGATTTATCAGGGTATTTAGATAATACTGATGCTCAAGATTTGTCATTGTCTGGAACAACGTTAAGTTTGACTAATGATGGGACTACTGTAGATTTATCTGCTTTACAAGATGGAACAGGTACCGATAGTCAGGAAATATCGTTAGCAACAAATACGCTGAGTATTTCTGGAGGAACGAATACGGTTGATTTATCAGCTTATGTGAATACGGACACACAAAATTTAACTGCGGCTACCTTGACAGGTTCAATTATACAAATTGATATTCAAAACGGATCATCTGTTTCGGTAGATATATCACCTTTAATTGCAGATTTAGAAAATAGAGTAACTACTTTGGAGGCTTGTGATTGTAATGTGTTGCCAGTTTCAGAATTTGATATGGGTAAAATGAATCCTTTGTTACAACAAAATATTCCAAATCCGTTTAATGGCACTTCAACTATTGGATATTATATACCACAATCTGTAAGTCAAGCGGAAATTATATTTAGTAATAACGTAGGACAAATTGTAAACAGGGTTGCTGTTAAGAAAAAAGGAGAAGGAGAAATCAGTGTTGATGCATCAAATTATGCTTCAGGAATGTACTACTATACATTGTATTTAGACGGAAAAAAGATAGATACTAAAAAGATGATAGTTGAGTAAATTGATTGTTTTGAAAAATAAAAAGCCACATGATATTTCGTGTGGTTTTTTTTATTTCTCAAATATAGTGTTTAGTCAAGTTGTTTTTTATGTTTGTCAGTTGTATATGTGTAAATAAAGGTGAGAATCCCTAAGTTTTGATATTGGTTAATGTTATACCATAAGTCTATGGATTTAAAAAATAGAATAGTAAATAATCATATTTTAGCTATAAGCATTGGGTTGGTGTATTTATGGTTTGGGGGATTAAAATTTTTCCCTCAAATCAGTCCTGCAGAAGAACTAGCTAAAAATACTATTAATTCACTTACATTTAATCTTGTTCCTGTAAGTGTTTCTATTTTTTTACTTGCTCTTTGGGAAACGTTAGTTGGTTTGTTGTTAATAGTAAATATTTATAGGAAACCAATTATAGTTTTTGCCTTGATTCATATGGTGTTAACATTTACACCGTTATTTTTATCCCCGAAACAGTCGTTTGTATGTCCTCCTTTCGGTTTTACACTACTAGGACAGTATATATTTAAGAATGTAATCATTGTTGGCGCATTGATAACCCTTTTTAGGGTGCCTTCAGTAGTAAATAAACACCAATAAAATATTTGTTTTTTGATATCATTTTTCACTAAAATAAAAATAAATACTATTGACACTTTAAACTTAGTGTTGATATTATTGTCTTTTATATTGGCATGTAGCTTGCCGTTTGAAATATTCTTGTTCGGCTATGCAGTTTTAGGACCTTTACATTACTTAACAGAAACAAATTGGATAATAGGTAAGAACTACTTTGTTGCAAATAATTATTGGAAGTATTTAGTAGTGTTCGGAGCGTTGGTATATTCAATTCCTTATATAGTAAGTTTGCCTTTTGTTAAAAATATTTTAAATGATACAACGGTACAATTATTAACAATTAAATTGAGTAGTTATACGAATGGCATAATGTTTTTAGCGTTTGTAAATGCATTAGTTTTTTTGTTTACAAATAAAAATAAAGGATTATGGATTAGCTTATTCATTACATTGTTAATTTCAGTTTTCGCTTTTACTTCGGATGTATATATATTAATTAATGGTTTGCTATTGCCAACAATTATTCATGTCTACCTGTTTACTATATTATTTATGATTTGTGGGGTGCAAAAGAGTAAAAGTAAAACAGGAATATTGAATGTAGTTTTAATATTATTACTTCCGATATTATTACTTTTTATAGATACGGATATGTTTAGATATCAATTTTCAGATGTCGTTAAAGAAACCTATGTTCAGAATAATTTTCATTACTTGAATGCTAATTTGGCAAAATTATTAGGGGTCTATGATGAATTAAAATTTTTCTTTTATGAAAAGGTAGATTTGAAAATTCAAATATTTATTGCTTTTGCATACATATATCATTATTTAAATTGGTTTTCTAAAACAACGATTATTGGATGGCATAAACAATTAACAACAAAAAAGTCAATTGCTATTGTTGTCGTGTGGATTTCAGTATTGATTTGTTACTTGTATAATTATAGGTTAGGGTTAGTAGTGTCAATTTTTTTAAGCGTCATTCATGTAATGTTAGAGTTTCCTTTAAATATGATTACAGTAAAAGCATTGCTTTTAAGTAGAAAAAACAAGTAGATATTTCTGAAGAAATTTATTAGGATAATATTTGAAGTCTATATTTTTCATGATTTAAGAAGTGTAATAAAGCCTTTCATTTAATACCTTATTATCCATATCAAATACGTAATATCCCATTGTTTTTATAGGTGATTATGATGTGTTACATTTCATATCTTAATGTTAAAAAACACCTATATGAAAAATAAATACTCCAAATTGAACTTTTTGTTTATTACGATGTTTTTGTTTTCTGTGAGTATTACTGCTCAAGGAAATGAATTGTTATGGACTCAAGTATCTTCAGAAAAAGCTAAAAGTAGTAAACAAGTTTTTAGAAAATCACAACCAAATAAAGCTAATTTCTTTCAGTTGAACCTTAATGGTTTAAAACAAATGTTACAATATGCACCAAAGAGAGGTGAATTTTCAGGTAAATCGAATACAATTATTAGTTTTCCAAATTCTAATGGAGTACTTGGTAGCTTTAGAATTATGGAAGCATCAATAATGCATTCAACTCTTGAAAGTAAATATACTAATATACATACTTATGTAGGTCAGGGTATAGATAATCCGTCTGAAATAATTCGATTTAGTGTAACCCCACAAGGTTTACATACCATGACATTATCTACAAAACAAGGAACGGAGTATATTGATCCATATACTAAAACGGATAATATATATATAGTGTATGCAAAACGGGACTTACCAGCATTAGAAAATGCATTTGAATGTGGAGTGGAAACTTCTGAAGAAAGTTTAGATATTGAATTTGATGTTGATGCAGCAAAAAATGCTAACGACGGACAAATGCGTAAGTTCAGGTTAGCAATGGCAAGTACTATTGAATATTCAGATTTTCATGTGCAAGCTGCAGGGTTGGGCGCTGGAACTTTAATACAAAAGAAAGCTGCAGTTTTAGCAGCTATGGTAGTTACAGTAAATAGGGTAGTAGGAATATATGAAAAAGATTTTTCGTTAACAATGGAACTTGTTGCAAACAATGATCTTTTAATTTTTATTACTTCTGATAGTTTTTCAAATAGCGATGCTTACTCTTTAATTGATGAGAGTCAGTTAGTAATAGACTCAACATTACCTGGAGGTCTAGCTAGTTATGATATTGGCCACACAGTTAGTACTGGTGGTGGTGGATTAGCTCAGTTTAATTCTCCATGCACAAGCAGTAAAGCAAAAGGAATAACAGGTTCAGCTAACCCTGTTGGAGATGCTTATGATGTTGATTATGTAGCTCATGAAATGG
>Ga0209396_1002115_pt1 | contig 21126 bp, 19 predicted proteins | sample GOMGulsemesocosm_6_FD_184638 | JGI IMG/M metagenome (GOLD analysis project Ga0209396, IMG submission 184638) | Methane-oxidizing microbial communities from mesocosms in the Gulf of Mexico - GOM8C Gulf of Mexico (SPAdes) (version 2) | ecosystem: Environmental > Aquatic > Marine > Cold seeps...
CGCAGTTTTTCTAACCTACGGTCAACCGCATTAAAGTAACGGATTAAATCTTTAATTTTATTCGCACCAAAACTACTAATAAAACCTTTAAAAATCAAACTTTCTAATTGAGATTTAATATCGCCATGAGCATTGATCATTGATAAATCAACACGACCTTTTAAGCGTTTATTAACACCATGAGCCAGCCTTAAAACTTGCTCAGCATCTATGGCAATTTTAACCACTGCATCATCTAAATTAGCACGTACATGCTCTTTTATTTTTTCAAAGTCATCTGCGTTTCGAATATCAACTTCATTGCTCATATCCTGACATAATTTATCAACACCTGCCGCGATACAATCATCAATTAACTCATTTACTTTACCAAACGGGTTAAAGTACAAACCCAACTTGGCTTTATTGGGTAGCTTTTGTTGTAAATATTTAATCGGTGATGGCACATTTAATAACACTAAACGACGTAAACCCTGATTATGTGCTGTGGTTGCCTTTTCTTGGGAATCAAATAACTCAATTGCAGCGCTGGTTTTTTTATCCACTAAAGCTGGGAAAGCTTTAATTTCATAACTGCCTTGTTTTTTAACATAAGCTTTTGGTAACTCACCAAATGTCCACTGCGTAATATCTGTTTGCTCTATGCCTTTATCGGCCACTTTTGATAAAGTATCTGTCACTTTACCTTGAAGTGTTAACTTTAATTTTTCTAAGTCAGTACCGCGACCTAATAATTTATCTTTATCACCACGGACCTCAAATTGAATTCTAAGATGTGTCGCTAACGCTGAATAATCCCAAGCTTGCGGGTCAATTCTAGTGCCACTCATACGTAATAAATGCTTAGAAATCGCCTCAATGAAACCGCCTTGCATCGGCTCTATTGCACTCATGACAGCATCAGCATAATTGGGCACAGGCACAAAATTACGCCTGATAGTTTTAGGTAAAGATTTTAATAAGGCACATAAAAGTTCATGGCGAAATGCAGGAATATGCCAATCAAAACCCGTTGCTTCTACTTGATTTAATAAAGCTAATGGAATTTGAACTGCAACTCCATCAATATCTTTACCTGGATCAAAATGATAGCTCAGCGGCAATATGATGTTATTTTGCTGCCACGTATCTGGATGCTCTGCATTAGTAATATGCTCAGCCTGATGTTGCATCAGATACTCACGAGTCATATGTAAAAAACGTTTATCTGTTTGCTTTTGTTTTTTCCACCACGTATTGAAGTCTGTGCGGTTATTAATATGCTCAGGTAATCTTTCTACATAAAACTCATAAAGTGTTTGTTCATCAACTAAAATATCTCGACGACGCGCTTTATTTTCTAAGCTTTGAATATCATCAATTAAATTTTGATTATGCTGTAAAAAACCTTCATTTTGACCTAGTTCTTGCTCAACTAATGCAGTACGAATAAATAAATCACGGCTGACTGTTGGGTCTATTTTGCTATAAACACAGCTGCGTTTATTTACAATCACTAAGCCATATAAAGTTTGTTGTTCAAAAGCCATTACACAGCCCGGCTTTTTCTCGTAATGTGGTTCACTGTAGCTATGTTTCACTAAATGTGAAGCTAACGACTCTAACCACTTCACATCAATTTTGGCATTAATTCGTGCATAGAGTTTAGAGGTTTCAACAAGCTCAGCTGACATTAACCATTTTGGACTCTTTTTAAATAAGCTAGAGCCTGGGAATACATAAAACTTAGAGTTTCTTGCACCTACAAACTGTCTATCTTCATCTTTAAAACCAATATGACTTAACATGCCAGATAAAAGCGCTTTATGTATAACTTCACCATCAGCATTTGTTTGGTTAACTTTAAAGCCCATTTCCTGACAAATCGTTACTAGTTGATAAACAATATCCTGCCATTCACGTACACGCATATAAGCTAAAAAGTCTTTTTGACATAAGCGTCTAAATTGATTGCGATTTAACTCTTGCTGTTGTTCGTCTAAATAGCGCCATAAATTTAAAAATGCAACAAAATCAGAATCAGGATCGCTAAATCGGTTATGCTTTTCATCACTGGCTTGTTTTTTATCAGATGGGCGCTCTCTTGGGTCTTGAATCGACATGGCAGCAACAATAACAATCACTTCAAATAACCCGCCTTCGTAAGCCGCAGTTAACACCATTTTAGCTAAACGTGGATCCACAGGTAAACGGCTTAACTCTCGGCCACTTTTTGTTAGTTTTGTGATCTTGCCATGTTTAGCATGACGTTCTTTTTTATTTGAAATCGCTTTTAGTTCTTCTAAAAGTGTTAAACCATCGTTGATATTTCGGCTATCTGGTGCTTGGACAAATGGAAATTTTTCCATATCGCCTAAACCAAGAGAAATCATTTTTAAAATAACCGATGCGAGATTGGTACGTAATATTTCCGGGTCGGTAAATTCAGGACGACCATTAAAATCTTCTTCTGAATATAAACGAATACAGACACCCGCTTCAACACGACCACAACGTCCTTTACGCTGATTGGCACTAGCCTGAGAAATAGCCTCTATTGGCAATCTTTGTACTTTAGTACGCGCACTGTATCGGCTGATTCGCGCAGTACCCGGATCAATAACATATCGAATACCTGGTACAGTTAAAGAGGTTTCTGCAACATTAGTACTGAGTACGATACGTCGTCCGCTGTGGCTGGAAAAAATACGATTTTGTTCTGCATTAGATAAACGCGCATACAAAGGCAATACTTCTGTATGGCGTAAGTTACGTTTTGTTAATGCATCAGCCGTATCTCTAATTTCACGCTCACCATTCATAAAAATAAGAATGTCACCTGGGCCTTCATGCATTAACTCATCTACAGCATCAAATATGCCTTGCAGTTGATCGCCCTCACCTTCAGATTTTTTATCATTATCTTTAATGGTGTAATCAGATATCGGGTTATAACGTACTTCAACTGGATAAGTTCGCCCAGATACTTGAATAATTGGCGCATTATTAAAATGTTTAGAAAACTTCTCAGGATCAATCGTAGCAGATGTGATTATGAGCTTTAAATCTGGACGCCTTGGTAATAACTCTTTTAAATACCCAAGAATAAAATCGATATTTAAGCTGCGTTCATGGGCTTCATCGATAATAATCGTATCGTATTGATTTAAAAATTTATCTTGTTGAATTTCGGCAAGTAAAATACCATCAGTCATTAATTTGATATAAGTTTGATCTGTTACTTGGTCACTAAAACGAATTTTATAACCAACCTGTTTACCAAATTCAGTATTGAGCTCTTGCGCGATGCGTGTACCAACACTTCTTGCTGCTAATCGCCTTGGCTGTGTATGACCAATATAGCCTGAAATACCGCGACCTAATTCTAAACATATTTTAGGTAACTGAGTTGTTTTACCAGAACCTGTTTCACCCGCTAAAATAACGACTTGGTTATTCGCGATGGCTTCTTTAATTTCATCTTTCTTTTGGCTTACAGGTAAGTTTTCTGGATATGTAATCTCAGGGACGTTTTGTGCGCGAATTTCACGGCTTAAAATGCTTTCTTCAATAGATTGATGAATTTTATTGAGCGCGTCTTGCTGCTTCGTTTCATCTTTTATTTTTTTAACACCATCTATACGGCGCTTAAAAAAGAACTGGTCTTTCTTGAGACATTCATTTAATTTATTGTATAAATCTCTATTATTAATTGTTTGTGACTCAGACGACATACAAGTTTCAGCTTTCAATCTAAAAAAGGACGCTGATTTTACCAAAAAATACTTTTATCTAATAGCGCATTTTCACCTCCTTTATAATTTTCACTAAATTATCGCTTAGTGAATCTTAATATACTGATAAATATAACGACTTTTCTGCCAGATTAAAGCCTTCACTCTTTTTTGTACTACACTCAATTTATATGTATTGATTTTGAAAACTAAATCATAAATTTCAATAATAAAGGTTAGACAATTGAATCTTACGGAAATGACGCTTTTAGAAAAAATGAAAATAACCCAAATAGAAATTTCTGATCGATTAAATATTTTAGGTCTCAATAAAGAAAACTTTGAAATACTCTATAACAACAAGCATTTAATTGAACAAAACATCAACTTTATCATAGAAGAATTTTATATAAAACAGACTGAAAATGATGATATTGCACAGTTAATTGGTGATTTTGATACTTTGAAAAAATTAAAAAATGCGCAACACGGATATATTTTAGAGTTGTTTTCTGGGTGTTATGACCAAAACTATGTCAATAACCGTTTAAGAATTGGCATGGTACATAAAAGAATAGGAGTTGATCCTAAACTCTATATGACAGCTATGTCTGACTTAAAATATATTCTAAATAATGTACTGAAACAGTCTTCTGATAATATAGAATGTCTACTTGAATCCCTTGATAAATTACTCACTTTCGACTCATCTCTTGTAATCGATACTTACATAGATAGCCTGTTAAATGATGTGTTATCTTCAAAATCTAAACTTGAAGTTTATGCTAAAAACTTAGAAGAAAAGTCAATTGAATTAGAACGTCTTACTCAATTAGATTCTATGACGCACCTATTTAATAGACGTTCGATGGAAAAATTTATTACCCGAGAGCTAAAAGTAGCAAAAAGACGAAATACCAATTTAGCATTAGCGTACTTCGATATTGATGATTTTAAAAAAATTAATGATCAGGAAGGACATAATAAAGGTGATCAGGTAATTTTATATTTTAGTAATTTATTATTGAACAATATTCGAGAAGTGGATATTCCCTGTAGGGCTGGCGGAGATGAGTTTTGTTTAGTATTTCCAGAATGTAATAAACTCAATGCTGAACTTATCTGTAAAAAAATACTCACTAAATTTACAAAAAAATATCCAAAATACACAATCAGCGTTGGCATATCTCAAACAGATCAAGAATATGCCAATAATGAATATGATTTAATAAATATTGCAGATCAAAACATGTATAAAGATAAACTCAGTAAAAAGTCTAATAAACCATAAGTTATTAAAAATAAACGTACTTAATTATGGTTAAGTACACAATTGGATAATTAATCTTCTTTAAAAATACCGACATAAGTCGCTGAGGTATTAGACTTAGAAGCGCGATACATGCCCTTAGTATTAAACGGTAAACTGATATTACCTTTAGTATCAATAATAATTACACCACCTGTACCACCTACCGGCATTAAGACATCATGTATTACTTCGTTACCGGCTTGCTCGATTGTTTTACCTTGATATTCCACACGAGCACAAATATCGGCAGCAACATTATAACGAATAAAATACTCACCATGCCCCGTTGCCGATACCGCACAAGAGTTATTATCGGCAAAAGTACCCGCACCGATAACGGGTGAATCACCAATGCGACCAAACCTTTTAGCTGTCATGCCTCCCGTTGATGTACCTGCTGCAATATTACCATTTTTATCTAATGCGACAGCACCCACAGTACCCATTTTATAATTAACTGGTAATGCTTGATGACTTGCCCGGTAATCTTTATTACTTTGTGCCGCATCCAGTTTTTTCTTGGCTTTTAACAAAGACTGATATCGGTGTTCAGTATCAAATATTTTATTATCAACTAGTTTTATGCCTTGTTGCTTAGCAAACTCTTCAGCACCTTCTTTCGCTAGCATCACATGAACGGACTTATCCATCACTAAACGCGCTAAATTTATAGGGTTTTCAATATGTTTCACACCCGCTACTGCACCAGCTTGACGGTTTCGACCATCCATAATAGATGCATCCATTTCATGCTCGCCATCATAAGTATACACAGCACCTTTACCAGCATTAAAAAAAGGGGAGTTTTCTAGTATATTTATTGCCGTAGTTACTGCGTCTAAACTTTCACCGCCTTTATTTAATACTGCATATCCCGCTTCTACTGCTTCTTTTAATTTTTCACGATAGGCTTGTGCTTTTTCAGGAGTGAATTTACTTCTTTCAATGGTACCCGCACCACCATGAATCGCGATGGCAAAAGGTGATTCTTTGGCGCTAATGTTACTAGAAAAACCAGTGACACCTAATGCACACATCAAACTTGCTAAAGTAATTATTTTTTTCATTGCGCTCTCTTTTTAGATATCACTCTTTTGTAGATATCTCTTTATTTTAGTTATGTGTTTAATTTGAATTAAAAAATTAATTAATACAAAAAAATGAGATGAATGAATACTTTAAATTAACATGCTTGATTTTTGAGCTAGATCAACATTTTTAAAATACTTAGGCGTAATCTGGATTTATAGAGAAAGGAGATGATAATGCCAGTAAATCAATTATTAGATTCATTAAAAGAAAAACAAATTGAGTTAATTACACGTATAAACGCCATTGAAAATGACTTCAAAAAAGGCCGTTCACAAGATTTTGCAGAGCAAGCTACGGAAACTGAAAATGACCAGGTTTTAGATGAAATCCGCAATGAATCAAAAAGTGAACTACAGCTAGTGAATGAAGCGATACGTAAATTGGCCAATGATCAGTATGGTGTATGTAGCCATTGCTCAAACGATATTCACCCTGAACGCTTACATGCTTTACCTTATACACAAACTTGTATCCACTGTGCACATTAGGACGATAATATGAATAAACATAACATTCACCATGAATTTCCTGAGTTTAAGGTGGAAATCAGAGATTTAAAAATGAATAACGCACACTTTTCTCGTTTATTTAAAAATTATCACGAGCTTGATCATGAAGTGATACGAATTGAAGAAGGTGTTGAAAATACCTCTGATGAATATCTCGATAAATTAAAAATGAAAAGATTAGTTTTAAAAGATGAGCTGTATGCAATGCTAAAACAACATACTTTATAAACTAAAAAACCATTTAATTGCACCAAAGCGCTTAACTGCGCTTTTAAAATTTATAAAAAACCGGAGATTAACTCCGGAATTCTAATCATGAATTTTTATATTTACCCGTAGATTCTCTAATAATCAATTGTGCTTCCAAGGTTTCTTGGTGCAAAGGCGTTTTTTCATCTTGCTCGTTAAACTGCTCAATTAATTTGCTCAGTGCGGTATAAGTCATTTGCTCAACAGGTTGCGCAATTGTTGTCAGTCCTGGCCAAATATGGCGTGCAATTGGCGCATTGTCAAAACCAGCTATAGACATTTCTTCAGGTACTTTTAAAGAAAGCTGTGAAGCTACTTTTAAAACCGCTGCAGCCATATAGTCATTTGAAGCGAATACTGCTGAAGGTTTTGGATCTAAGCTTAATATCTTACGAGCACTGTCTTCACCAGAGTGATAACTGAAGTTACCTTCGTCTACTAATTCAGGTTTAAACTCAATGTTATTCTTTTTTAGCGCATTTAAATAGCCAGAAAAACGTAATGTCGTTGAGCTATGATCTGGGTGACCTTTGATGAAAGCAATATCTTTATGGCCTAAAGAAATTAAAAGCTCTGTTATTTCAAATGCAGCTTGTTCATCATTGCTACGTACAGATATTGAATCATCATCTAATGTGCCAGGAGCAACCCTAGCATAGGGAATATTTTTACTTTTTAAAAATTCCAGTACTTCTGTTTTGTCACAAAATGGTGGTGTTAAAACAATACCATCGAGTCTCGTACGACGAATTAAAGCATCTATATTATCTAATAATGCTTGGCCTCTTAATTCACATGGATGTATTAAGAGATTGTAATTTTTTTCATGACAAGCAGAAAGCGCACCCGTTTGAACACGAGTGATATAACTTTTACTTGGATTATCATAAATACAGCCGATGATAAAACTTCTGTTATGGGCAAGGCCACGTGCAATGGGATTAGGTCTATAATCCAAGTCTTTAAATGCTTGCTGCACCTTTTCACGGGTCGCACTGCTTACATTCGGCTCTTCATTTAATACGCGAGATACCGTTTTTTTAGATACACCCGCATATTTTGCAACACTGTTTATCGTTGCTTTACTCATTTAATTCTCTTTTTATAAATTTAATCATGATTATTGATTTACAATACACGCAGCTGCGCCAATTAAAGGGATATTGTCTTGTACAACCAAAGTTACCGGAATGTCTTGTACAAAGTTTGTCATTATGCCTTTTTTACTGAAGTTATCAGAAAATTGGCTATCTAATAAAATCTGTTGCATTCGAGGTAAAATACCACCACCAATAAATACGCCACCTCTAGCACCAAACGTAAGTGCTAAATCTCCGGCAACACACCCAAGCCAAGAACAAAATTCTACTAATGTTTTAATACAAATATCACAACTAGCATCCAATGCTTTTTGTGTAATTTGTGCTGGGGTTAAATCTTTAGCATCAACTTGGTTAACCTCTGCCATTGCTTTATATAAACGCGTTAAACCAATACCTGAAAATACAGTTTCAACTGATACATGTGCATTTTCGGTTTTTAACTTTGCCAACAACTCAACTTGTAATGATGTAACCGCAGCTAAACTAATATGTCCCGCTTCACAGCTCAATACGGCTTGTTGCTCATTGTTAATAACCAAGGCTGCCGCACCAAAACCCGTTCCAGGTCCAATTACAGCTATATTCTCTTTATCGGAACTAATGCCTTGTTTAATTTCAATATTGTCATTTTTATCTAAATAAGGAGAAGCATATGCAAAAGCGGCAAAGTCATTTATGACACTTAGTTTTTCAAAACCAAATTTATTTTTAACGTCACTGATAACAAAGTTCCAACCTAAATTGGTTAACCTAACAGATTCACCTTTTATTGGTCCTGCAACAGCTAAACATGCATATTTAGGTGCAAATGCTGATACAAATTCAAGATATTCTGTTAATGCACTTTCCAGAGAATAATAATTAGCACTTGGATATGTTTGAGCCTGCTCAATTTTAAATTTCATTGCGCTTTCATCAAACTCAGTTACTAATGCAAATCGCGCGTTAGTACCGCCAATATCTGCAACGACGATTGGTTCAAATGCATTGTTGTGATGCATATTATTCTCTCTTTATATATTTATCTGAAAAACCAAAATTTGGTTAATCACAGTTAACAGCCTCATCCCTCGATGATTTAATGATTTTTTGATACATATACTAAATTTTTGTTTATATCTTTTTTTAGCAATGTAAAATACGTCAAAAAATATCTAAACATTATCATACCCCCTTTGTGACACCGGTGTCATGTCATTTTTGACATAAAAAAGACTTATCTTTAAAAAAAGTTTGATAAAAATCTAAAAAAACATTTATTCTATCGATAGAATAATATGTATAAAAAGCTCACGGGAATAATAATGAAAGGCAAAGCAACGTCATTTGATATCGCTCATTACGCTGGAGTATCACAATCTACCGTTTCTCGCGCTTTACGAAACAGTCCTTTAGTTAATGAAGAAACACGAAAAAAAGTTCATGAAATAGCTAAAGAGTTAAATTACAAAGTTGATAAGAACGCCAGTAATTTAAGAACCCAACAAAGCAATACTTTGGCCTTATTATTATTTGAAGATCCAACCAAAGATGACTCCCAAATAAATCCTTTTTTTCTTGCGATGTTAGGCTCGATTACACGAGCCTGCGCCAATGTAGGATATGATTTACTTATTTCATTCCAACAAGCAAGCAAAGATTGGCATGCCGACTATGAAGATAGTCATAGAGCTGATGGCATTATATTGCTCGGTTATGGTGATTTTATTGATTACCAAGAAAAGCTAGATAAGCTAATGGAACAAGGCACTAAGTTTGTGTGTTGGGGCGCTAAAGTTACACAAAGCCCTAACCTTTCCATAAGTTGTGATAATTATCATGGTGGGCAATTAGCCGCTAAACACTTAATTGAATTAAATCGCACCAACTGTGTTTTTATTGGTGATGCCTCAGAGCACAGCCCTGAATTTTTTGCCCGATTTAATGGGTTTAATGACGAATTCAAAAAGAATAACTTTGATATGGATTCCAGAAAAATAGCCAATGCCATTTCGACTGATGAATCAGGATTTCATGCTACAAAATCTTTGATTATCAATAATATTAAGTTTGATGCTTTATTTGCAGCGAGTGATTTAATTGCCATAGGCGCGATTAAAGCGTTAACTGAAGCCGGCATAAAAGTACCAGAGGAAGTTGCTGTAATAGGTTTTGATGATATTCCTATCGCCAGCTTTACAAATCCACCTTTAACAACTGTTCAGCAAGATACCTCTAAGGCGGGAGAAATGTTAGTCACTAATTTACTCAAAATGATTAATTCTGAGACAATAACGACTAATACGTTAGTACCTGAACTTATTGTTAGAGGCTCTACAAAAACCAACTAAAAATTATAAACCCCAAATTGCATACTTTGGGGGTTTATAAATGATTATTTATAGCTGAGCTTGATACCTTTTTAGCCCTGCTTCTAAATCTTCTAATAAATCTTCAACATCTTCAAGACCTACATGTAAACGAATTAATGCACCTTTATCCCAACCGGTTGCCGAACGTAAATGATCAATAGAAAGGCTTGCTGTGATCAAACTTTCAAAACCGCCCCACGAAAATCCCATTTTAAAATGATTCATGCCGTCAAGCATCGCTGTGATTGCTTTTTGGTTACCTGCTTTCATTACAAAAGAAAATAAACCATTGCTACCAGAAAAATCTCGCTTGAAAAACTCATGACCTGGACATGATTCAAATGCAGGGTGTCGAATATGATCAACTAAAGGATGTTTTTCAAGCCATTTAGCAACTTTAATAGCAGCCGTTTCATGTTGTTTTAACCTTACTGGCATGGTTCTTAAACCACGCAGCGCTAAATAGGCATCATCTGGAGAAGTACATTGACCTAATAAATATGAATGTTCTCTTAATTGGTCCCAATGTTTATCATTTGCAACTGCTACGCCCATCATAACATCTGAATGACCCACGATATATTTTGTTGCTGCTTGGATAGAAATGTCTACACCAAAATCAAGCGGTTTGTAATGAAAGCCATTACCCCAAGTATTATCTAACATAACCACCATATTATGTTTATGTGCTATATCAGCTAAAGTAGGTACATCTTGAACTTCCATGGTTAAAGAACCTGGTGATTCTAAAAATAAAATGCTGGTATTATCTTGAATTAAATCTTCAATACCTGCGCCTATCATAGGATCATAATAGGTTGTTTCAACTCCCATATTAGTTAAAATTTTATCGCAAAAATCACGTGTTGGCTCATACGCATTATCAACCATTAAAATATGATCGCCTGTTTTTACAAAAGACAAAATTGCCTGTGTAATTGCAGCTGCGCCACATGGGTATAACGCACACCCAGCGCCATTTTCTAATTGTGTAATTGCATCTTGAAAAGCAAAATGGGTAGTTGTGCCACGGCGGCCATAAAATAATGTTTCATTGGCACGATTTTTAACTGCATGTTGCATATCTGCAACAGAATCAAATACAACAGTTGAGGCTCTTTGAACTACAGGATTAACAACACCTTGGGTAAATTCTTTTCTTCTCCCAGCGGCAACTATTTTTGTTTCATTTTTCATTTTATGTGGTCCATATGTTTTATATTATTATGAAATTTACAAAGTAAAGATTAAAGGCTTCACAATAATACTTTAGATTTTTCTATCAGTTTTATTTCTGTATTGTGCCAGAATTTGGAGTATATTCCTGTTGAGTAATTTTCATCATACCTAAGGTAATTCAGATAATTATCAAACGTGTACTATAAATTTATTTAGGGTTCTGAATCCAATAATCAATTAAAAACCGTGATATTGAATCTTTTCTTGGTAATTTGAGGCCATCATCTTCATCTCCCCAATTGGAGAATGTTTTTAGCTCTTCTCTTGTAAACCATTTAGCTTGCTCTAATTCATCTTGATCAACTTCAATCGTGCTACTAACTGCAGTTGAAATAAATCCTAGCATAATAGAAGACGGAAAAGGCCATGGTTGAGAAGCGATATATTTCACATTTTCAACTTCAATGCCCGACTCTTCCAATACTTCTCTTTGCACTGCTTTTTCAAGTGTCTCTCCTGGATCTACAAAGCCTGCCAAAGTTGAATACACACCTTGAGGCCAAGTTGCTTGACGGCCTAATAAACAGCGTTCAATACCATCAGGAAAAGTTTTTTCAACTAACATAATAACCGCGGGATCTGTTCTTGGAAATGTTTGGTGCAAACAACTTTGGTTAGTACAAGTGCGACTATGCCCTGCTTCAACTAATTTATTGATTGTACCGCATCGACCACAGAATTTATGTGTTCTATGCCAATGACATAAAGCGCGCGCCAATATTAATATTGAAGCTAATTGGTTTTCAATACTGGGACCAAACTGACGAATATCATAAAACTCACCCAGTTGAGTGGTTTTATTCAGTATTAGATCCTTGTCGCCAGAGAGGTCTAAAACAAAATAGGAAACCTCAGCGTCTAATCCAAGAAAAATAGCATCGGATAATAACCCTTTATCTATGTTTAAGCTTAATAGCTGTTCTAAAGATAAAAAGATTGGCTCATGTGTATCATTACAAAATAAATTTTTATCTTCAAACATCACTAACCATTGGCTGTTATGTTTTTTCTTGTCTGCTAACCAAGTATCATCTTTTCTAAAATTTGATGCGCGATCTAAGTTCATTTCACAATATTTAAGCATTATCATCCCTTGCATCATTGTTATTTAAATAGTTTTCAGCCCAAGTTTTTGACCAATCACCCATAGGTTTTATTAAATTAGCCAATTCTTTTGCCTGAATAGTTAACCCATAGCCTTGTGAATTTTTTTCAACCATATCGAGTTGCATTAACTCTTTTAACCTATTGTTTAATAAAGTAGGAGAGATATCTTCACATCGTCTTTGCAATTCTCTAAAGGTGGCATCACCAAAACTTAATTGCCACACGATGCCTAAACACCAAGTGCGACCTAATAAGTCAAATAGCGCCATGATCGGTTTACCCGTTTTAGACCCTCGAACTGGAGAACCAGGAATTGGTAGAGCCATAACTTATCCTTTTATAGTTTCATTTCGATTTTAAAATCAAAAAGAGCACAACAATTCAGTTTACCAGAAGATGATCCTCGAACTGGAGAACCGGGAATTGGTAATGCCATAATCTGTCCTTTTATAGTTTTATTTCGGTTTTAAAATCAAAAAGAGCACAATAAATCAGTTTACCACTTAACGACCCCCTTACTGGAGAGCCTGGTATTGGAAGTGCCATAATTTATCCTTTAAAAAGCGATTATATTTACATCTAAGTTGACCATAACACTAACGCTACAAAATATGTAGCACCTTAAACAAAAAAAAGACCCGATTAAGAGTCTTTTGAACAAAGTATGTGAAATTGATTAAAGCGGTATTCTTGCTAATTAACCTCTATAGAAGTTAATTACTTTAAATTAGCTAAGTGCGCTAATAACTTTTGGTTTTCTGCTTCGATATGCTTATAAAATTCTGTATCTGCTAATTTAGAAGCCGCGGCTTCATCAATAACGATCACTGCATCACGGTGTAATTGCAATGCCGATGCTGGACAAATTGCGGCAAGTGGACCTTCTACCATATCTTTAATTGCATCAGCTTTACCTTCGCCAGTTGCAAGTAGCACTACTTTTTTAGAATCTAAAATAGTACCGATCCCCATAGTGATCGATAAATGAGGCTGATATTCGTCTTCAGCAAAAAATCTGGCGTTATCGTCAATTGTTGCTTGTGTTAATGTTTTTACACGAGTACGAGATGTTAAGCCTGAAGATGGCTCATTAAAACCGATATGCGCATTTCTGCCGATTCCTAACAGCTGTACGTCAATACCACCTGCTTTTGCAATCTTATCTTCATATTCATTACACGCAGTTAGTGGGTTTTTTGCATCACCTGGCGGCACATATGTATTATTCAAATCAATATCAATATGATTAAATAATTGCTCACTCATAAAGTGACGGTAGCTTTGTGGGTGGTCCCCTTTCAAACCTAAATATTCATCTAAGTTAAAGCTAGTCACATCAGAAAACGAGACTTCATTTTGCTGATTTTTTTTAATAAGTTCTTGATAAAGTGCAACCGGAGTTGAACCTGTTGCCAAACCAATTACAGAGTTCGCTTTATTTTTAATTTGCTCAATGAATATATTTGCACCATATTCGGCAACTTGTGCGGCATCTTTTAAAATAACGATTTGCATATGAATAAACTCTTATAAAAAGAAGAAAAAGAAAATGGGACCTATGGCTAACAACCCGTGCAAGATATTATAACCATAGGTCAAAAAACCTAATCGGGATACGACAAATTTTAGGTTTAAACCATAATTGACAACGCTGTCATTATTACTCTTAATAATTCACTTGTAAAGTAAAAGTGAATTATTTTAAGTAATTATTGTTATTTCTTATTCCTAAACATAATTAATTTTATACACTCACTAAGATTTTTCGTTTATACATCCAATGTAAAACAAGCAGTTGTACACCCAATAATGCAAATACACTTAGCAATGGCTGCCAACTTTCAGAGCCCGAAACCACTAGGCCACCAAATACACTTTTTGCGGTATATTCCCAGTTTAGTAAACTAGATGCTAAATAAATCATAATAGAGTTAGCACCAATAATCACAAATGGATATACCGATTTTCTAAAGTTTAATACATCAACAAATGCATAAAATACAGCTAATAAAATTGCACTCCACCCTGATGTCACCAATACAAATGAGCTGGTCCATAAATCTTTATTAACAGGAAATACTAAATTCCAAGTCCAACCTAATGCTAAACAAATAACACCTGAAGCAAATAAAATTGCCACCGTTTTCCATTCGCCTAAATCAGGCGCCTTGGCAATTAAACGACCCGCAAAGATACCTAAAATTGCATTTACGATTGCAGGTAAATTAGATAATAAGCCTTCAGGATCAGTGGCGCGATTTTGATAAGTAATACCAGGTAAAAGGTGTTGATCTATCCAAGCATTCCAACTGCCTTGCATGGTTAATATACCTGCACTACCCCCTGGTACTGGAATAAAACTAAGCCAAATCCAGTAACCAACAAGTATGCTAAACGCAGTAATAACTTGGAACCTTAAAGAAGTATGCCAAATTAACATAACGGCAAAAAACCAAGCGACAGCGATTCGCCCGAGTACACTGGCATATCTAATTTCATCAAAACTTGCTGGAATACCAGTGCCCCAGCCATGATTATAAAAAATACCTAAAACACATAATAACAATAGCCTCTTAAACGCTTTTTTATACAGAGGTAAGCGTTCTGCAAAAGGTAAATGATCGATCCTTTTAGGTGACAGGCCCATAACAACACCTGAAAGAAAGATAAATAATGGGAAGATTAAATCGTAGAATGTAAACCCATGCCATTCACTATGTAAAGTTTGCGCATGTGCCACTTGCCAGCCTGCCCAACCGGTTAAAACAAATAAAGCTGCGAATAACTTTTCACCGCCTAGAATCCAAAACATGTCCATGCCGCGAAGCGCATCTAATGAAGCTAACCGCTTCTTAGCAGGCTTTTTTTGTTTATCATTTATTGTCATTTTTAAACCCTTTTAACTACAAAAAATTTAAATAAGCCAAAACTAAAAAAAACCCGCTTGTAGGGGCGGGTTTTGCTTAGGGCTTACTTTAATCATTTTTAGTCGGTAATATTATTACCTAAAACATAAGTTGCTAATGCATTTTGATTATCATCTAACAATACAAAATCTGCATCAAAACCAACGCCGATTGCGCCTTTTGATTTTTCTAATCCAAGATATTCAGCTGGATAAGTTGATGCCATTCTGAGTGCTTCATCTAAGCTAATATCTAATGTATTAACAGTATTGCGAACTGCAGAAGCCATATCTAATACACTACCCGCTAACTCACCGGTTGATGAGTTAAGTCTATCTCCGGTACGAATAACAGTACGTCCGTCAAAGAAATCAAATTCTGTATCATCAGTACCAACAGGTGGCATTGCATCTGTCACTAACATGACTTTTCCTTTAGGCTTAGTGCTAATCGCTAGTTTTGCAGATGCAGGGTGAACATGATGTCCATCAACAATTAATCCACACCAACTTGTTTGATGCCAAAGCGCAGCACCAACAACACCCGGCTCTCTTGAGGTGAAAGCAGACATCGCATTAAATAAATGGGTGAACCCATCAGCGCCAGCATCAAGAGCTGCCATAGCCGTGTCAAAATCAGCATTTGTATGGCCTAAACATACTTTCACACCATAATCGACTAAGCGTTTTATATCGCTTATAGATACATTTTCTGGTGCTAATGTCACCATTTTCAGGCCTAAATCTTGGCGAGCATATACCGCAAACTCAGCTTCAGAGATACCACGAATGAATTTTTCACTATGGGTACCCTTTTTTGGTAGTGACAAGTGCGGCCCTTCAAAATGTACACCTAATACACCTGGAACTTTGTCACTGATTGCTTGAGCTACGGCATCAGCCGCTTTATTCATAACTTCAATACTATCTGTGATCAATGTTGGCATAACAACAGTTGAACCAAATTGACCATGTGAGTGTGCTATTTTATGCAAACATGTTGGTGTTTGCTGCGCATTAAAAAATGCGCCACCGCCGCCATTGACTTGTACATCAATAAAACCTGGTACTAATAAACCATTTAACTTTTGTGCAGATTCAACATTATCATGACCAAGTTCTGTAATTTTTCCTTGCTCAATTTTTAAAGTCACGTTCTCAAGAAATTCAGTACCTGTAAAAACGCGATCTACCTGTAAAAACTGTGCCATATTTATTTTGCCTTAATTTCGAAATATTAATAAAAAATCAACTGCGACCTAATTACTTAACAGCGACTGTTGCGCATAATAAACAGCACCCATTTCTGGTGGCTGAATTGGCGGTTTTACAATAACGGATATATCTTCATCTAACCATTTGTGTAAAGGCTCTACTAATCCACCTATCATAGATAAACGCGGTGGGTTTTGCTCTAATAATTTACGAGCTAAATCACTAATATAAGACGCGCCATCCCGTACTATCACAGATGCAATTAAATCGCCTTTATCTGCACAAGAAAATACGATGCGTGCTAATTGTGCATAAGCACTTGAAGGTTTACCCGCCATTTTTTCTGCAATGCTCATCGCATCACTTACTTCAAAATGTTGTAACATTAATTGCGACATCATAGTTTGTGGTCCTAATCCGTCTAAATCAAGTAAACATGCTTTAACCGCTTCTAAGCCCATCCAAGAACCACTGCCTTTATCACCTTGTGAAAAACCATGGCCACCTAAAATAGTACTCTTACCATTAACAACAGAGAATCCACATGAACCAGTACCTGTAATGATCACCGCACCATCTTCACCTTTATGGGCACCTATACAGGCAGTATGCAAATCAGTTGTTAGGAACATTTTTTTAAATGGGTGATGCCATTCATTTATTTTTTGATATAAACCGGGAAGGTTAACACCCGCTAAGCCTAATCCAGCAACGACTTGCTTAACATCATTTGTGCCAAGACCTGCATCTTTCATTGCAAGTTGAGTTGAGACCATAATAGACTCTAAAGTACGCTCAAGACCATGAAGTGGATTTGCAGGACCACCTAATCCAGTACCTACTACTCCATCTTTAGTAGAAAAAACAGTTGCGCGACACTTAGTACCACCGCCATCTATTCCAATATATAACTGATTTTCTTTTTCACTGAGCTCAATCATCAAATGACCCTTAGTCTTTTATTTTTTCTCTTTATTTACTTGCGGTTTAACGGTTAACAAGTATTTAATTCCCAACTCATGTTGAATTAATGTTACACAATTAATGACAGCGTTGTCATTAAGTTTTTTTAAAAAAGTCATAAAAAAACAATATAACTTTATAAGTTAATAATATTACTGTTAATTATCACTTTAAGAAATTATAGCCTAATTATGCTTAATTGAGGATATTACCAATAAGTATAAGGTATTTTGTGTAAATGTCAGTTTGCACTGTAATAGTTTAATTTTTCAGTATTTAATGCAAAATATTAAAACGTAACTACGCTTATTAATATAGACACTATCTTCAATAAAATAAAAATAGATCAGGAGAAACAAATGAAATCCATTCGAGTCGCGGATTACATGAACAAACGCCCTGTCACCTTTAATGTTGATATGACAGTTGCAGAAGCCTCTGAAAAATTGATACATTCTCATCAAATTGGAGGTCCTGTTTTAGACATTTATAAACACGTTATCGGTTTTGTATCTGAACAAGAGTGCTTATCGCACTTACTTGAAGATACCTATTTAAGCGAACCCCATACAACTGTATCAGATATGATGAGAGTTGATGTACTCACTGTTGGCTGTGAAGACTCAGTGCTTGATTTAGCGCAGCAAATGTCAGGTAATAAACCTAAACTATACCCTGTAGTTGATGAAAATAAACGTTTATTAGGCATTATTACACGTGGTGATATTTTAAATGCGATTGATATTCACCTGCGCTCATTTTACGAAAAAGGCCATGATCGTATCGTTTAGTCTCTATGGTTAAATCTACTCTTTATTGTTAATTCATTTTATGGGGTGCTCAAACTATTTAGCACCCATTTGGGATGAAAAAATATATTTCTTTCATTATTTTAATCTAAGTGTATAAGCTAATTTTTACACGTCGCTTTACTATGCCTAAGCTAAAAACATCATAAATATCTATATGAAAAATAACATGTAAAAATTATTTATTCCGCCTTGGATTGTTTGAAATTTAGTCTATGCTTTTATCAAGCGCTGTAACTTACTCATATTTAATTGTTTTTTAATGACAAAAATAAAGGTAAAGGTGGTTTATGATTTCAACCGGTTTTTTAGTTTATTTTATAGCCATTATATTATTAACTTGTACTATGGTAATAGTATCCCATTTACTTAATCCTAAAGTCCCTAAAAGAGTCAATAACGAACCTTTTGAGTCTGGCATTATTGGGCAAGGTAATACCGATATTCGATGGAATATTAATTATTTTTTAGTTGCTATTTCATTTGTCATTTTTGATATAGAAGCTGTTTTTCTGTACATCTGGTCAATCGTTGTTATGGAAGCTGGTTGGCATGGGTTTTTTATCACTTCATTTTTTATCTCTATATTATTAATCGCCCTAGTCTATGAAATTAAACAAGGAGCCTTCCTTTGGGGTGAAAAAGTCCCCTCTAACACTCCTCAAAACCAGTTAAAGTCAGAGGTATGAGATGCGTTGGCAATTAACTAAACCAGAAGATGAGATAAATACCCAAGAAGCAGGTATCGAAGAGTTAACTGAGAAAAATCTGCTTTTGGCAAAGCTTGACGATTTAGTTGCTTGGGGGCGGGGTAACTCTCTTTGGCCTTATAATTTTGGTTTATCTTGCTGTTATGTCGAAATGGCAACCTCTTTTACTAGCCGACACGATATTGCCCGTTTTGGCTCAGAAGTCATACGCGCAACACCCAGAGAAGCCGATCTTATTGTAATTTCAGGTACTGTATTTTTAAAAATGGCACCTGTAATACAATACTTATACGATCAAATGCTAGAGCCTAAATGGGTTATTTGCATGGGTTCATGTGCCAATTCTGGTGGCATGTATGATGTTTATAGTGTGGTGCAAGGTGCAGATAGATTTTTACCTGTAGATGTTTATGTGCCTGGTTGCCCTCCTCGTCCAGAAGCGCTCATGTACGGACTTACGTTGTTACAACAAGCCATTAAAGAGGGGTATTCAAAACAACAAAGGCCACTCAATCGGGTGATCACACCACAAGAAATTGATAGCTTTACAACGCGTAATCTTAGAGATGAAAAAAATGACGATAGAATGGCTACAACCACACTTCGAACGCCAGATGGAGTGTAGTTTATGTCATGTGAAAACAATAATAAAATAGATGAAAGCTTAAGAAATCAAATCCCAGAACTATTTACACAATTCGATTGCAAACACTTCACCCCTCAAGTGACTTCAGATGACATAGTGACACTTTGGATCAGTGATAAAATGCTTATTTCTGTTTTATCATTTATGAAAACTATCACAGAGCCATTTAATATGCTTTATGATTTATATGCTGTTGATGAAAGACTGCGCTTAGATAAAAAACAGCTTCCTGTTACAGATTTCACACTTGTATATCAATTATTATCTATTAAAAGAAATCAAAATATTAGATTCAAAGTTGCGTTAAATGAGACTCAACTTCAAGTCCCAAGCATTTGCCATTTATTCAAAAATGCGAATTGGTATGAAAGAGAAGCATGGGATTTATTTGGCATTATATTTAACGATCACCCCCTCTTAAATCGTATTTTATTGCCACCGACCTTTAAAGGCCATCCATTACGTAAAGAATTTCCATGTAGAGCCACTGAAAAAGACCCATTTTCATTAGATGAGCAAAAACTTCAAAAAGAGCAAAATGCCCTAAAGTTTATTCCTGAACAATGGGGAATGAAAAAGTCTAATGATGATAATGACTACATGTTTTTAAACTTGGGCCCAAATCATCCAAGTGTTCATGGTGTATTCCGTATAGCGTTACAACTTGATGGTGAACGTGTGATAGACGCAGTACCAGATATAGGGTTTCATCATAGAGGAGCAGAGAAAATTGCCGAACGCCAAACCTGGCATGGCTTTATACCCTACACAGATCGCATCGACTACTTAGGTGGTGTGATGAATAATTTTCCTTATATTTTAGCCATAGAAAGTCTCGCTGGCATACAAGTATCCGAGCGCGTTAAATGTATCCGAGTCATGCTATCAGAGTGCTTTAGAATACTCAGCCACATGCTATTTTTTGGTACCTTTGCCCAAGATATTGGCCAGCTTTCTCCTATCTTTTATTTATTTACTGATCGCGAAAAACTATTTGCCATTATTGAAGCGATAACTGGCGCAAGAATGCACCCAAGCTGGTTTCGTATCGGTGGATTAGCTCAAGACTTACCCCAAGGTTGGGATAAAATGATGACTGAATTTACCGATTATTTTCCGAAACGACTTGATGAATATGAGGTAATGGTGATGCAAAACAGCATCATTAAAAAACGCAGTATCGGCATTGGTAAATATACAACA
>Ga0209396_1002116_pt1 | contig 21122 bp, 22 predicted proteins | sample GOMGulsemesocosm_6_FD_184638 | JGI IMG/M metagenome (GOLD analysis project Ga0209396, IMG submission 184638) | Methane-oxidizing microbial communities from mesocosms in the Gulf of Mexico - GOM8C Gulf of Mexico (SPAdes) (version 2) | ecosystem: Environmental > Aquatic > Marine > Cold seeps...
CACATGGCCTTGGATGCCTTTGACGACAACATCACCGGTTAACGAACCGCGACGCCCATTTTTAACAATATCACCGACTTTGTTGGTGCTTGAAGGTTCGCCAACAATGCACCAATCTATTTTTTCGTTACGGGCTTCTAAAGTGTCGATAACGCGCGTTGTGCCATTAATGAACGGGCCTTCTTCATCACTGGTAATGAGCAATGCGATAGAACCGTTATGATCGGCATGCTTATTAACAAAGTTTTCTACCGCCACTAAAAATGACGCAATAGAGCCTTTCATATCAGCCGCACCGCGACCGTGTAGATAACCATCAATCTCTGTTGGTACAAACGGGTCGGTATGCCAATCAGCCAGTTTACCTACTGGTACAACATCAGTATGACCAGCAAAGCAAAATAGCGGTGCAGCCGTGCCACGGCGAGCCCACAGATTGGTCGTATCTTCAAATACCATGGATTCGCAAATGAAGCCGAGATTTTCTAAACGTTCGATGATCATCTGCTGACACCCTGCGTCTTCAGGTGTGACAGATTTGCGGCTGAGTAAGTCTTTGGCAATGGTTAACACTAAAGTGTCTGACATGGGAAATTCCTTTTATTATGCAAATACGCCAATAACATGAATGCGCACTGCTATGAATGGCTTGGTTAAGCGTTTAGGCTATAAATAGTTGCATAATTATCAGCTTTAAAACCCAATGTTAGTGCGCCGTCTACATCAAGTAGTGGGCGTTTGAGCATCGCCGGGAATTCTAATAATAATTCAATAGCAGTGGTTTCTGATAACGTTGCTTTCTGTTCATCAGTTAGCTGGCGGTAAGTCGTGCCACGTTTATTTAATACTTGTTCCCAACCTAGTGTCGTGCACCAAATCTGCAATTGCTCTTTAGTCAGTCCATCAACGCGGTGATCATGAAATGTATATTCAATGCCATTGGCTTCTAACCACTTCTTAGCTTTCTTAATCGTGTCGCAATTCTTAATCCCATACATTACAGTCGTCATTTCAATTCCTACCTTTATAAGTTCATCAATTCATTACATCTTTAAATGTGAGATTCAGTATAAATAAATGCCGATAAATTGATAGTGTTAAGGTGGGGGGATGGATTCATCTTGAAAGATCTATAGATAAGTGCAGCATTACTGGTGACGACTAATGCTGGAAAGTTTGAAATGGGGTTTATTCAATTCTTTAAGCTGGATAAATATTTATGAGCGTTCAAATCGGTCTAAATCTTCAAAGAAAACAACGTCAGATTTGGTTTTCGAAAAGTAATAAATTATCTCTTCTAAGTATATATTGAATACTGAATCATTCGTTTTTTGCTCAAAAGCTACTTCACCCTTTATTGGGTTGAATTTGTTCAAACTGAATCTAGGTATAATTTTGAATGCATCTTTAAGAGACAAAATAAATACAGAAAAAACATAAATTATCATTGCTAAAGCGAACGTCGATATATCGCCACTTTTTAAAAATTTAGCCGAAACCGTCTTTAATGAGTACTCCGGTATGTGCATCATGATTGCGAGGAATATACCTAAAATTGAAAAAATAACAGCGGATATTATAGTGTTAATGTAGCTTGGGTGAGATTTAATAATTTTTCTAAATCTAGAATTGGGTGTGTTAGAACTATCTGTTTTATATAAAATTTGTTGAACAATATTTTTTTCAATTTTATTTATATCTGAGTTGCTTTCTACATCATCAGCCTTGAGTTTATGCTCAGTGTGATCATCTGAAAATGCTCCTAATGAGATACATGTATACCTATATTGTGGATTAAGCCTCATGTAGGTATTAATAAAAGAACTTTTCCCGCCCGAGTACGGTGCTGTGATTGCGATTTCTTTTACTACTTCTCGATTCATTAATAACTCATTCAATCGATCAATATATTCTTCACAATTTTTAGCATTATCGGTCGGACATAGATCTGGAATATTTGATGAATTAAATTTAGGTTTTTCGCTGCTTAACTGAATCAGGCTCCAGCAGAGATCAACAACTAATCTTTGAATCAATTTCTTTATATCGGCAAAGTTTGGCATTGTTTCTTCTTCACGTATCAAATAAATGACATTTAAGCTAGTACTTAAATGGCATATGTATCCTATCATTATTAACGCTAATTATCATTTTAAACAACGGTTTAAACGTTAATAAAGTCAACGAATGTGAAGGTTTACTGAGATGTTAAACCTCATGAATTGGTTAATAGAGCTACTTCTTCAACACCAAGACCAAGACAAATATACCACCGAGTGCAGCGGTAATGATACCGATTGGTAGTTCTTGCGGGGCGAGTAGGGTACGGCTGAGTAGGTCGCCGGAGGTCATGATAAGTGCGCCAATCAGCATTGCCATCGGTGCAAGTAAGCGATGACTTACACCGCTGATAGGACGTGCTAAATGGGGCACCATCAAACCAACAAAACCGATCACCCCAGTCAAAGCAACCAATAATGCTGTCGCGATAGCGCAGCACAGGAATACTTGAATACGTAAACGGCTAACATTAATACCTAATGAGTTTGCTGTTTGATCGCCAGCCAGTAGTGCATCGAGTGAACGCCAACGTAGGCTAATCAAAGCAACTAAAATCACCACTGCGGCAAGTGCAAATGGCAAATTTTCCCAACGGGCTAAACCGAGTCCGCCCATTGACCAAAACAGCACCGAACTGGCAGCGCGTTGATCGCCGGAATACACTAAATAGCTGGTAACTGCGCCAAACAAAAATGAAATGGCTAAACCGGATATAACCAGTCTATCGACCCCGCGTGCAGACTGTAGCGAAAATAAAACTAATACAGATATGGCAGATAATATGCCACCGCAGAAAGCGGCAACAGGTAACGTCCAAATGCCTAATTGGTCACCTAAACGGGTCATGACAAAAACGGCCCCCGCGGATGCCCCTGCGGATAATCCGAATAAAAACGGATCTGCGAGTTCATTACGTGTGGTCGTTTGTAACAGCACGCCCACCATGGCTAATCCCGCGCCAGTACAAATAGCCAAGAGACTGCGTGGTAAACGCAAGTCATAGATAATCAGTTCGGTCATCTCTGGAACCGCTAATGTGCTGAGGTTTAGCGCTGCTAAAACGTGCTCAAAAGGGATTTTAACTGCACCTTGGGTAATGCTAAACAAGGTAATACCAAGCAAAGCAAATAGCCCTAACACAAGGGCTATAAAATAAACGCGCGGGATATTCATCAATTAAAAAAGCTCTGGGTAGAGGGCGCTAGCTAATCGCTCAATGGCTGGAATGTTTGCTGGCCCAGGGGTTAATTCGGCATATTGTAGTGCCAGATAACGTTGATTTCTCACTGCCTTGGTATATTGCATTAAAGGGTGTTTCGCTAAGAAATTCTTTAATTTATCAACATCACCGGCATTGCCGTAATCTAATAAGATAATGAAATCTGGATTGGCACTTGCCACGTTTTCCCATGATGTTGTTGCCCAGCTTGCATTCAGGTTATCCATAATATTGCGACCACCTGCAGCGCGCATCATGGCATCAGGCATGGCAAAACGGCCACTGGTGAATGGCTTGTCTTCACCTGAGTCATATAAGAATACATTGAGCGGTTTTTTTGTTGCCACTTTCGTTGTGATAGCTGCAATACGCTCTTGCCAGTGTTTGACTAACGCTGCAGATTTGTCTCGTTTGTCAAAAATAGCACCGAGCTTTTCAATGTCTTGGTACAGTAGGTTCAAATCTGCTGCTGGTAAGGTTTTATCCATGTGTGCACAACTTTCGCTGAGCAGTAAAGTTGGGATATTGTATTCAGCTAAACGTTGCGGTGTGACATTGCCACCAACGCGCATTCCATAGTTCCAACCAGCAAAAAAGAAATCAGGTTTGTTGGCAATGAGCACTTCTAATGCTGGTCCTTTTGGGGCTATTTCTGGAATATCACCAAGTTGTTCAAGGAAATTAGCTGTCGGTGTATACCAACCAGTGATCCCTGTCACCGCACTGATGTTGGCTTGTAAGTCTAATGCTAATGCCATCTCTGTCATGTTGAGATCATGAAAAATGGCTTTTTGTGGGGCACTTTGGAATGTTAAATCTTCACCACAACTTTTTACTGTGACAGGGTAATTACTTGCGCTGGCAGTGAAATTTACGGTGGTAAATAGCAATACTGCAAGCAGGTTAGTGACGTTAAAAAAGTGTTTCATTATGTTCCTTATACTGTGGTTAAGCCGAATGAATTATTCATTCACTCATTAACGGCCAAGTTAGTCATTAACTTATCGGGTGTTTCAAAAATACGGATGGTTTTCTGCAGCTCTGGGTGTGGCACTTTAAAGCTGCTTAAGCCAAATACCCGTTGAATAAATTCGCTGTCTAAAAGCGATTCAGTGGCATCAACGGCCAGGATCTTCTTGTTTTGCATGATCGCGGTTTTATCGGCAAATGGACTAATAAGATGCAAGTCATGTAATACCGCAATACAGGCAATTTTTTTACTTTTGACTCGTTCTAATAAATAGCTTCGTGCGAGCGGGTCGAGGTGATTAGTGGGCTCATCGAGTAACAGTAATTGTGGTTTTTGGGCAAAAGTACGCGCCAAATTAGCGCGCTGTTTTTCACCGCCAGACAAAGAGCCGAGCGTTCTGCGAGCAAAAGTAGCTAAGCCGCATTCGTCTAGAGATTGAGTAATGATGTGATGATCTTGCTGGGCATTACTGCTGTGATGATGAGGGTAGCGACCCAGTGCAACGTAGTCATAAATCCGCATGCGCGAATCCGCGTTATCATCTTGCGATAAAATGGCAATGCGCTTTGCTCGCTCTAAGCGGGAAAAATGATTGAGAGGCTTACCTTGAAATAATATCTCGCCTGCGGTGATTTTATTTTCGCCTGTAATGGCCTTGAGTAAGCTTGATTTACCGCAACCGTTAGGGCCAATAATAGCGAGAATTTCGCTACCGTCGACAGTCAAACTGGCATTAGTTACAACGACTTTGCCTTGTGATGTCGTAATGCTGAGATTGTCGATGCTAAGAAGCGGAGCGGGCATAGGTATTTACAGTTAAATAAACGAGTCAGCAAAGCAGTTTACCACCACCTCGCTAATCTTCAATATGTGAACTAGATCGAATTTGTAAATATTACCATTCTTCGAGTGGCTTGGGTTTTGAGTAATAGAAACCTTGCGCATAACGGCAACCGTAGCTCTTCAGCATTTCAGCTTGCTCTGCACATTCGATACCTTCAGCGACAATGTAGGCATTATAGGAATGCGCCATGTTGATAATGGTAGCAACCATCTTTTCATACTTTTCATTGTCGAGCATTTCATTGACGAATGAACGGTCTATTTTGACGCTATCGAAAGGTAAGTTAGTTAAATAAGATAATGATGAATAACCTGTGCCGAAATCATCAATCGCAATTTTAATGCCTAAATCACGCAGCTCTTGCAGGATCTTATTGGTAATAATCGGTTGAGTGACTAAGCGTGACTCTGTGACTTCTAAAGCAAGGTTACTTGCTGGTAAACCAGATTCTAATAGTATTTTACGTACTTTTTCTACGTAGTTAGCTTGCAGTAACTCCCGTACCGACATATTAACATGCAGTGAGAATGACTTCGGCCAGATGCCTTTTTCAATTTGAGTTTGAGTATCATGGCAAGCTTGGCTTAAAACTTGTTGACCAATTTCGATGATCATGCCGGTATCTTCAGCTAACGGGATGAAATCAAGTGGCGATACTAGGCCTCGAGTTGGGCTTCGCCAGCAAATAAGTGCTTCAGCACCGGCGATTTCTGCTGTCGCTAGCTCAATTACAGGTTGATAAAAGACTTCAAATTCATTGGTGCCAATAGCGCGCTTTAGCTCTGCGGTTAAATGGGTTTGCTTACGAGAAGCATCGATCATATCGTCTTGATAATGACAAATTGCGTCCTCTTCCTGCTGTACTGCTTGGGTTAAGGCTAGACTCGAATTTCTTAGCCATTTGGTGATGCCATCATTTTCTAACGAGCCACAAACCACGCCGACATCAGCCAGTACGATCACTTCCATATCACCCAACTCAAAGGGCTGGTTGAAAAACGATACTAAAGACTGGGCGAAATCTGTCGCTGCTTCATGCGTGGAAAATTTAGGGGTAAATATAGCGAATTCATCTTTTTCAATTCGGCTGATAATAGCGTGATCGGATAGACGCTCTTGTAAACGCACTGAAACCGCAATCAATAACTCTTCGGCGTTTTGATGGCCGAGGCTGTTATGAGTATTACGGAAAGCGCGCAGTCCGACTAATGCTAGCGTACCTTCAGGTAAATCATCTTGCTGATTAATGTGTTCAATAAAGCCTTGGCGGGTAAATAAACCGGTTAACTTATCGTAAATTATTTGCGAGCGTAATGACGAAAACGAAGCTTTTAGTCGTGAAGACATCGACGTAAACGCTTGCACAAGTTGGGTAGTTTCATACAGATTTATGTCGTTATTGATGATGACTTCCCAGTTGTTTTCATCGATATTTTGTGAGGCCTCGGCGATATCTATAATAGGTTTAGTGATGAAGTTAATGGCATAAAGTCCCATGAACAGACCACAGATACTAACAATCAAGACAGCTAGTAAACCAATTTCTTGTTGCTCGGCTAGTCGACCGACTAGATATTTTTCTGGCAAAGTAATAACTATGTACCATTTCAAGTTATTACTGTAATACGAGCTTATACGGGTGAAATAGCGTTCACCCTCATATTCGAACTGAAAATTATTGCTGATATTGTCGCTGCTTGGTAATGATTTAGTCAGGAATTCACCGTTTATAGCGATAAGTGGATCGACACTATCAATAGCTTTAATACGGCTATCGTTTTCACCTAGGAACGGCGCTCTTGAAGAATTGGCTATCAGCATGCCTTTACTATCAGCAATATAAGAAAATCCAGAAAAATCATGGCTTTCTTTTTCTAGAAAACTTGAGATACGGCTTAAATTTACATCAGTAACTAAAACGCCTAAAAATTCATTTTTTTGAAATACAGGGGCGACGCTCGAAATAGTTAAAGCACGTTCATTATCATGGTTTGTATATATGTTTGACCAACCAGGTTGCCTTGATTGGGCGAATGGTTGATACCAAGGACGCGTTTTAGGATTATATTCTGCAGACTCTAGCTGTATTGGCGCCGCGGTATTATCACCATCGTAAATGACTAATTTATTCTCTGTGCGTGAATCTTTGAGTAATAAAGATAAACCTTGGTCTTCAGTCTTATTTAAGCCAATGAATAAGTTATCTTCACTGCCAAAACCCAGTGTTTGCATCTGTTTTTGGTCATGAAAAATATCTCGGATCGCGCCTTTTAAGTAGGCTTCGATAGAGCTTAAATTTGGCGGGTTATAAAGGTTATGTCGAGAAACACCATCTGCAAGAATTTGAGTTGTATTAAAAGGCTGCTCTAAAAAGGTGGCTAGATGATTATGAATATTATCTGAGCTAGAAATAAGTAACCGATCACTGACGTGCGTTAACATGCGTTCATAGCTATTTTGTTGAACGATCGCTAGAATAGCCACTGTAAAAAGTAGCAGCGCTGCGAAAGGATACATGACGGCAACTCGAAGCGTTTTCGGATAAGGCTTTTTCATTAATAACTTATTTCGGTTTGAGGTATTAAACTGAGCATATTCTCTAATAAGCTGTAGTTAGATACAAACATAAAAGTCTAATAATCTACATAGATCGGTTTTGTACGATTTTCACTTTAATTTTTTATGCAATTCGAAGATAATGTTTTTAAAAGGATAAACTAAAGTGTAGTCAGATAGTTAAGCTTGTTATTTTACCTGATACTACACTCGTCACGCTTATTTTCTATTGCTAAAATTGTTTATGAACAGATAGATTAGATGCTAGCGACTTCTTCAGGCGTTAAGTAGCGCCATTCACCAGCAGCTAGATTTGCATCAAGTTCGATAATGCCAATTTGCTCTCTGTGCAAGCCGATCACTTTATTACCCAAGCTAGCAAACATTCGTTTTACTTGATGGTATTTACCTTCTTGAATAGTTAGTAATACTTCTTTTTCAGACAAGATTTCTAATTGTGCCGGTAGGCACGGCTTGTCTTCTCCACGCAATTGAACCCCGTCTGTGAATGTTGCAATTGCCTCGTTAGCGATTGGATCTGCTAGTTGTACACGATAGCGTTTATTACATTCACGCTTTGGTGAGGTAACTCGGTGTGACCATTGGCCATCATCCGTAATGAGAACTAACCCTGTGGTATCTACGTCTAATCGCCCTGCAATATGCAACTCATTGCGTTTGTCTACTTCAATCAGGTTGAGCACTGACATATGTTCTTCATCAACCGTTGAACAAATCATATCGACAGGTTTATGTAACATGATATAGCGAACTGAGCGCTGAGACAGCGAACTGCCGTTAAAGAATACGTCCATTTCTGGCGTGACTTTAAAATCTGATTTACGCATTGGTGCGCCATTGATGTTTACATTACCACGTGCAATTTCACGCTTTGCTAAAGTACGAGTTAGGTTAGTACTTTGGCAAATAAATTTATCTAAACGCATAGGTTCAACTTTGTTACAGGCAGAAGAGAGGGGTGATTATGGTGATTTTTAAGGTGAAGTCAACCAGAGCTTACTAGTAAGTTCATTCGAGTTACGGTGATTTTTATAAGATCATCACATTAGAATAATCACCAGCATGAAAAAGACGGCCAAGGTAAACAATTTATTCGTGTAAATCGTTTAGCAATATTACATACGAGATGCAAAGCATTCAGTCGTTATAAAACATTTCACCAAGTTTGAAGTGTTTTATAACAGCAATAAAGGAGCGCTATTTTAAGTTTTAATCAGACCTAAAATAAGAAGCTAATGGCCGTCTTATTCACCACACACACGACAGTTCGTCCTGTGTGTGGCACTAATCATATAAAATGATTGCTGTTGTTTTATACCGACCAGTATACATATATTTTTAGATTGTTTAACCTATTTATTAAATTTTTTTGTAAAGATTGTCATTTATTTTATAGGCGTATTAACTGGCTACTTGTTTAAATAGTTATCGTTTGCATTAAGTTATAAGCAATTATCAGCATTATACACCCAACCATTATATCGATAGCTCTTTGTACCTTAGGCTGGTTTAACCAAACTGAAAATCTTGCTGCACTCATTGCCAAGCCGTAACACCACAGTGTCGCGAGAACAACTTTTTTACGGTTCTTCTTGGCACTATCGAGCTCGGCTTGACTGTGACTACATCGCATAAAATACAGATACTGGCTGTCATCAAATGATGATTGCGCTTAATTCCTTGATTAAGAATATAAGCATTTTGCGCCCCAATGGGTATGATCATACTGCCGCCAAGTAGTAGACCTTGTAATCCTGCACTAAACATAATAAACCTCGAATAATGATTTTTATATTTGATAAGTAAAACTTATTGAGTCATGTTGTTTGCGGCTTGAGTTAGATTGGTTTTAATTTCAGTGTGTAATAACTCTTTGCTCTCAACATCGAAATTACTGTGAAACGAAGGCAGTGATACCGCGGCTTGGATATTAGCGGCAAAAAACGGTGCAGAGTTTTTTGCATGCGTTAACACACTATTTGCACCAGCAGGTCCTGGCGATGTCGCTAACATGATCATCGGTTTATCAAAATCATTCATATCTAGGCTTTCTATTTCTCCGGTATGTATTTTGATGCCGACAAGTTTAAAAGTTAAACCTAGGTTTAAGTCAATAGTATTATGTGATTTTTTAAATTAATAAGATTAAGTCCTGAGCTAATCGGCTTGGATTAAAATAATAAGGTTCATAAATATGAGATCCGTTAGTGATGGTAAAGCTTTTATTATCAGTAGGTTAATGTGTCGTGGCGCAGCAAAGCTTTGAACGTGCGGCGCAGGCGTTAAATCTATCTCAACCAGCGGTGTCCTTGCGAATCAAGCAACTAGAAGAGCAGGTTGCTCAGCCAGTTTTAGTTCGCAGCCAGCCGATCGTCGCGCAATATTTACCTGATGGGGTTTCACGAGAAGCATTTTGATTTAATCAGTTCTAATTATCCTTGTCATATCGTGCGGTCTTCTGAGGCATTTGTAGGTATGGCTACCGCTGGCGTTGCTTGTTGTTTGATCCCTGAATTACAAATTAAATACGAGTTGGCTACTGGTAAGTTAGTTAAACTAACCGAAATAACTTTACAACAAGCGCTGTATTGGCATCGTTGGGTATTAGTGAAAGGTTTGTATAAGCAAGTTTCAGATCAAGTTATTAATTATGCTAAACAACATTTTAATGATTGAAAATAAGCCAGATAGCGCACGTTTTTATCTATAAATAGCCCTGCTTAGTGTTTTACGTCACGCTTTTTATGCGCTATTCTAAATTTATACACTTTAACATTGTAACCATGATGGTTTTTATAGTGCGATGGCCATCAAACATGAATAGGCGTAATTGGCTAGGATTGTTAGCGAGAAGAGCATTCACTTTTATCAGGAAGATAGGTAGGTTGAAATGGAACATATTGAAAAGCAACAGTTAGAATCAAGCATTGCCGAATTGGATATACAAATTCAACGCATGGCTGATTATATAGATAAACATTCGGACAGTACTTCTGGCTCAATGGTTAATACTTTGAAAGCGACCGTTCGCCATCGTAATAGCTTGGTGACGGAGCTAGGGTTAAAATAATAACCCTAGCTTTATACGTTGTATTTTAAGACTGGCTTGAAATTATGGTTTGATTAAGCCTTAGTAAAATTAAAGATTTAGCTAGATTAACAACCTGGACCACAATCTAGGCAATGTTTAACCATTTCAGGACCGAGGTGAAGTTTCGCATTTACATCACGTAATGCGGTTCTTACACCTTCTTCGATAACCGGATGGTAGAAAGGCATATCAAGCATTTCTGAGATGGTCATTTTTTGTTGGTGTGCCCAAGCTAATAAGTGCGCTAGATGTTCTGCATTTGGACCAATCATTTCAGCACCAAGAAAACGCCCTGTACCTTGCTCTGCATAGACATGTAATAAGCCTTTATTACGTAACATCACCCGTGAACGCCCTTGATTTTCAAATGAAACGATACCTGTTTCAAAACAACCACAAGTACCTAATCTATCGGTGAGCTGCTTGTAAGTTTCACCAACCATGGCGATTTGCGGATCTGTAAATACCGCAGAAATGACTGAACGGCGTAAGCCTGCACGGATCTCAGGAAAACGCCCTGCGTTATCACCAGCAATACGAGCTTGGTCGGCTGCTTCATGCAAGAGTGGAATTTGATTACTCGCATCACCAGATATAAAGATATGTGACACAGATGTCTGCATCGTGTAGTAATCAGCTGTGGGTACACCGCGAGTATCCACAGCTAATGTCGTATTTTCTAAGCCAATTTTATCTACGTTAGGGCGGCGGCCTGTCGCTGCTAATACGTAATCTACGTTGATAGTAAGCAGTTCGCCATATTCATCTAAATATTTGACTTCAACTTCGTCACCTTGGCGCTTCATGCTTTCTACTTTCACGTCAGCGTTTAAATAGAACTCTTCATTAAATGATTTATTTGCATAAGCCATGATGTTTGGGTCGGTAAGTGGGCCAACTTGACCACCAACACCAAACATAACCACTTCGACGCCAAGGCGTTTTAGCGATTGACCTAATTCTAAACCAATAACTCCGGGGCCAAATACTGCGACAGCGCGAGGTAGGTCATCCCAACTAAATACATCATCATTAATTACTAGGCGATCGCCAAGCTCGTTCCAAAATGCAGGATAAGCAGGACGAGAACCGGTTGCGATAACGATGCGTTTGGCGATCACTTTAGTGTGTTCATCAACCTGCAGGGTGTTGTTATCTAAGAATTTGGCATAGCCTAATAGCTTGTGTTGCTCGGGAATAAGATCAACGTCTTCTACCACGAAACCGACGAAACGATCGCGTTGCATTACTTCAGCGCCATTAATGAGGGTTTCACCTTGCGGGTGAACGCCAAACCCCGGTGCTTTTGCGATTTGATGTACACTTTCAGCGGCGGCGATAAGTAGCTTTGATGGCATGCAGCCAACACGTGCACAGGTAGTACCAAATGGACCGCCTCCAATCATCACTACATTATCGCTATAAGCTTTAGCTGCGCGATATGCACCTAAACCTGCTGTACCACCACCAATTACCGCTACGTCAACATTAATAGTCTTCATAAAAATTCTTTTAATCATATGATTAGCAATGAGCTTAGCTAATGCTTTTTAACTGTGTCGTTTCAATAGGGCTATTATGGATAAAACAAAATGATAGTTAAAATTGTTGTTTTGTTATAAATTGATAGTTGCAGGCTATTAATTAAGTCTAGTATAAATTTAAGTATTTTTTGATTATAAAAACTAAAAGTTTGAAGACGAAAAACAGCATTAAATCAACAAAGGTGTTACATTTGATAGCAATTTAATTAAAAGTGTTAGATCTATGCTGCTCATGTGGTGAATAGTTATCATTATGTGGTCTTTTATGCTTTAGTTATAAGGAACAATATTTGGGATAAGGACAACGTGTAATGATAGATCGCAGTAAGGGATTCATTATCCAATCCCCACCAATGATAGATTTAGCGAAATGGCAAAATATTGTTAACTTGATAGCAGAGCTATTTGACGCCCCTAATGGCTCAATTACCCAATGTTTAGAGAATGAGTTTATAGTTGTCTGCACCGCTGATAATGAGCATAATTTTCAATCGGCTTGTGCGACTTTCCCATGGGAAATGCAAAGTTACTGTCGTAAAATCATCGAAAGCAGCGATTCTCTGTATGTTAAGCAGGCCAGTCAAGATGCAGAATGGCAAAATTCTCCGCCAGCTCAAGCTGATATTATTTCTTATCTAGGGTTTCCCATTACCTGGCCGAACGGCGAACTTTTTGGCTCTATTTGTGTTGCCGATCGTAAAGGCACCAATTATAGCGATACATTAAAGCAAGTTTTAGCTCAATTTAGAGACCTGATTAATGCCGATTTAGCTTTAGCTTGCCAGTTTGATGTTATTAAGGAAATGTCGATTACTGACGACATGACCCAATGTTATAATCGCCGAGGACTTGTTTCATTAGAACAACATGAAATCGGTTTAGCCGAACGCTTCAAGTGTGGTCTGGGCGTAGTGTTTTTAGACATAGATAACATGAAGTTAGTGAACGATAAGTTTGGGCATAAATTCGGTGATATGGCGATAACCCTGCTTGCTGATGTTCTGAAGTTAACTGCGCGCTCTACTGATGTGATAGCCCGCATCGGTGGTGATGAATTTGTTCTGTTGATCTTATTAAATGAAACCGTCGCATTAGATAATATGCAGGCAAGGATTTTAGATAATTACCATATGGCTCTGCGCGAGATTCCAGAACTAGACAGTATTGATGTGAGTATCGGCAGCCAAACTTTCCAACATAACAAGATCCCAAGTTTGGATGAAATGCTAAGACAAGCAGATTTAGCCATGTATCAAGAGAAACGTAAACATAAGCTGATTACTGGTTAATTTAGGCTGGTATTGATGCTGCTTTCTAAATGAAAAAAGCCGTTTATTGCGCTGCAGTAAACGGCTTTTTTGTTACTTTTAGCTACAGTATTTTTTTATTGATAACCTTTAGTCATAGCGAATGCCAAGGCGTTGGTAGATAAATCCGAGTAACCATGCCGGGCCTACTAATAAAAACTGCAGATCTTCAAAGAAAGATGGTTTCGCACCTTCGATTTTATGGCCAATAAATTGGAACACCCAAGCAACGGCAAATACAGCTAAGCTGAAGACCCATAATGAAACAGGTAAATATAAATCAAGAGCATAACAGGCGAGTAAGCAACAAGCTGTAAAAATTAACATGCCCAACATAATACTGAGTGACAAGGTATAGTAGAAATACAGCACTGGCAGCATGATGATCGTTGCCCAGTTTATGGAAGCATTTTCCCCCATCCATTGCGCTTTGGGGATCTCCCAGAGCAGTGCGACTATGGTGAAAAAGATCAGCGGTACCATGATCCAATGAATAAGTTTATTGATTTTGTTTTGATGGCTAGCACCATAAGCATCGAACCATTGTTGAGCTGTTCTTTGAGACATTGTACTTATCCTTCCATGGTATAAATATATTGAGCATGTAGTTAAATTAGCATGTTGTCAGGAAATATAATGTTAACAGCATGTTGTTTGTGATTTTTGCCAATAAAAAAGCTCAGTTGTCGAAACAACTGAGCTGGGCTTAAGGGTATTAGATCGTTTTCAAACAAAACCGCATTACTTCTTAATTAAAAATGTCTCTAGCACTGCAAATAGTGCATCGATTTCAGCAAGCGTATTGTAGTGCATGAAGCCGATGCGAATAACACCGCCTTTATCTAATACGTCTAACTGTTTACATAAACCGATTGCATAGAAATGGCCATTCCAAACACACATATTGTGTTTACCCAGTAACGTTGATACATCTGTGGGTGAAGCGCCCTCAATACGAATTGAAAAGGTCGGCGTACGCTGAGCTAGGTTATCTAGATCGTTAATACCGTAAAGTTTGACGTTATTGTATTGCGCTAGTTTAGTCAGGAAATGACGGCTAAGAGCTTGTTCGTGTTGCTCGTATAAATCAAAGCTGGTTGCAAGGCGTTGACGCAGCGTTTGGCCTTCAGTGCCTGCTTGCGCTAGATACTCAACCGCGGCAACAAGGCCAGATAAAGCTTCAAAGCTTTGTGTACCCGTTTCGAAACGACCCGGACCGACATTGGTTGCAGGCTCAACTTTATAAGGTGAAATAGTGTGTAACCATTGCGGGGCAATGTAAGCGATGCCTACGTGTGGACCAAAAAATTTATACGCTGAGCAAGCTAGGAAATCACAACCTAAATCCTGCACGTCGACTAATTTGTGCGGTGCATAATGCACAGCGTCGATATACACTTGTGCGCCCACAGCGTGAGCAGCTTTGATCACACGCTTAACATCAACCAGTGAACCAGTCGTGTTTGAAGCATAAGTGAATGCAACTAACTTGGTTTTAGTCGTGATAAGTGACTCTAAATGGTCATAATCTAAAGTGCAATCTGTGGTGTGTACACGGGCTTGTTGTACTTTAACGCCTTTATCATCAGCGGCTTGCTGCCAGCTTGATACGTTAGAGTAATGATCAAGCGCCGATACAATCACTTCGTCACCCGCTTGCCAATCGCGGCTGATCGCACGGCTTAACTGAAACGTCAGCGAGGTCATATTCGCGCCAAATACCATGTTGTCTGCTGATTCAGCGTTGACTAATGCTCGTGCCGATGCACGCGCTTTCGCCATCACTGCAACCGTTTTTTCACTAGAGAAGAAAGTGCCACCTAGGTTAGAGTTATATTTACCGAGGTAATCGGTCATCGCAGTTAATACTGATTGCGGAACTTGTGAACCACCCGGGCCATCAAAAAAGTAAACCGGTTTATCGTTTACTTGTTGTTGTAATGCTGGGAAAGCTTGTCTAATTTCATTGATGCTAAATGGCATGGGTATTCCTATAAATTTAATTCTTAAAATAACTCAAACTTGATTCAGGATATTAAACAGTTTCTAACTAAAAACGCCGCAAGCACATCCATGTGGGCTTGATTTTTTCATCCATGAAAAATACATTTTATTAGAACTGTCTAAATCCTTAATGAAACTTTCCACTCAGTTGAGTTTGAACATTATCTAAAACAAAACAGCGTGAGTTAAGCTGTAAATACAAACACATCTCGTACGCCTTCACGACTTGACTCATACGGCAGCGTTTCTGTTACATAATGGTAAAAGTGACGATCATTAAGAATGATGAACTGGTTTTCTTCAATTGTGGTACTCATGTGTGGATGTTGATCTACTGGCGATGAAAATACTTGAGTATAAGCGCCAGAGATATTGTCACGCTTAACACAGAAGATACCGACATAATCGAAACCATCTTGGTGAATGCCTTCTGGTGCTGGCGAGCCTGATTGATCATTTGAGCAGATCACGCGGATCTGATGCACACCAATCGGCTTTTCAAACGTGTTCACATTGGTTCGTTGAGCGAAAGTGCTCAACAACTCTTGGAACTGTGGGTGTTGATCCATTTCTGCTGAAATATGCTCAAATTTACGCTCTACATCACCAATCAAACGGTTAACATCTGAAGATTGAGTGAAGCTATTATTGTTTAATTTTTCAAACTGGCCATTGACGTTCTTGTACTGAGAAAAAGCACGGAATCGACAGTTGCTTTCTAGATATGGATCAGGAGATAGACCTTCAAAAAATGGACCTAGATGTTGCGAGCAGTCTGAAGGTACTTGAAATGCTTCCAATAGAAATGTTTGTTTCATCTTGTAAATCTCTAGTTAATAGGTTGTAAACTTAATGCAATTATCCCCGTATTTTTAAGGCATACAATATAGTGGTATAAATACGAGAGTTTATTTTACTATAGACCGAGAATGGCTCTGAATCTGGTTTATATGACCAGAATTTGAAATGCAATTAAATTAATAATCTGTGAAATAAGGACTTAGTAGTTTCCAACTAATTTTGAACTATGAGCGAGGGTGTGTTGAGTTCACATTTTTGAAGCAATAAAAAACCCAAGCTTAATTGCTAAGCTTGGGTTTTGAAAATAGTTTATCAGGTTAAACTATTTATTATTTTAACCGTTATCGCTCGTTCACAAACTCAACTATAGCTCGTTCACAAACTCAACAGCACGACCGATGTAGTTTGCTGGTGTCATCATTTTAAGCTCTGCTTTAACGGCATCAGATAGCTCAAGCGTATCAATGAACTCTTGCATTGCAGGACCATCAACACGGCGGCCACGTGTGAGCTCTTTTAGCTTCTCGTACGGTTTTTCGATGCCATAACGACGCATTACTGTTTGGATTGGCTCAGCCAATACTTCCCAGTTACGGTCCAGATCAGCAAGTAATGCAGTTTCGTTAAGTTCTAACTTGCTAACACCTTTAAGTGTTGACTCATAAGCAATCACAGAATAACCAATAGCAACGCCAAGGTTACGTAATACGGTTGAATCGGTTAAGTCACGCTGCCAGCGAGAAACCGGTAGTTTTGCTGCAAGGTGGTTAAATAACGCGTTAGCAATACCTATGTTACCTTCCGAGTTTTCGAAATCAATCGGGTTAACTTTATGCGGCATGGTTGAAGAGCCAATTTCGCCAGCAATGGTTTTTTGCTTAAAGTGACCTAGGCAGATATAACCCCAAACATCACGATCGAAATCTAAGATGATGGTGTTGAAACGGGCGATTGCATCATACAATTCAGCGATGTAATCATGCGGTTCGATTTGGGTTGTGTATGGGTTCCATACTACGCCTAAGCTAGATACGAACTCTTCAGAGAACGCGTTCCAATCAACAGCAGGATAAGCTGAGATGTGTGCGTTGTAGTTACCTACAGCGCCGTTGATTTTACCTAAGATTTCAACGTTAGCGATTTGCAGCATTTGGCGACGTAAACGCACTACCACGTTAGCAAATTCTTTACCCATAGTACTTGGCGAAGCAGGTTGGCCGTGAGTACGAGAAAGCAAAGGCGCAGCTGCGTAGTCTTTGGCTTTTTCTGTTAAAGCATCAATTAGCTTTTCACAGTAAGGTAAAAGAATCGTTTCACGCGCTTCAGTTAACATTAAAGCGTGTGATAAGTTATTAATATCTTCAGAAGTACAAGCAAAGTGGATGAACTCAGAAACTGCGTTTAGCTCTGCGTTATCAGCTACTTTTTCTTTTAAAAAGTACTCAACAGCTTTTACATCGTGATTAGTTGTGCTTTCAATGGCTTTAATGCGCGCAGCGTCAGCTTCTGAAAAATCTTCCGTGATGCTGTTTAATGCAGAATTTGCTTCAGCGCTTAATGCAGGAACTTCTGCAATAGCGTCACATTGTGCCAATTTTTGTAACCAACGTACTTCCACTTGAACACGGTATTTGATCAGACCGAATTCGCTGAAGATTGAACGTAAAGCTACTGTTTTACTACCGTAGCGACCATCGACCGGGGAAACAGCTGTTAACGCTGATAATTCCATTACATACTCCTGGGTGTGTTTAGGTTAGATACGAGCCAGTTGTTGCTGTGCTTGCTCTACCATATGTTTACGATTGAAAACTACGTGACGACGTTTGCCGCCTGTTTGTCGCCATAGTACCGCAGAGCGGATACCGGACAGTAATACTGAACGGATCTTGTCGCGGACTAGAGGCTGTTGTAGGAATGTTGCTGTTCCTGCAATTTGGATCTTGGTGCCAAGTGGACTGATAAGGTCGACATAAACTGACGCCATGTTACTCAGAATCTGCTCTTCGATAATATCGAAATGATGCATTTGGCGTTTCACTTGCGAAACGCGTTCACCGAGTAAATTTAAAATATCGTTACGGCGCGCCAGTTTACGCTCGAGAGCGACTAAACCGATCATGTAACGAGTTAGCGCAGAGTCTGGGCCGGAATTCTTATTAGAAAGCTGGGCGACTAACGTCTTATAACCCAATTCAATTTTGTCATAACCGCCGTAAACCTCGATCGTTTCGCTTGGGTCGGTAACAGTAACACTGCGTAAAGTATGACTTAATATCGTGTCGTCGCAGTTGCCTGTCGTCGCGAGCTCGTGCACAAGTGCAGCAGCTTGGCAGATCCCTGCGAAAGCGATATTTGATTCTTGGAAGTTAATGGCCATTGTTATCCTCTAATTTGGCTATCAATGATTGCGCCGCCTAGGCACACGTCATCGAGATAGAATACCGCTGATTGTCCAGGTGTAACAGCCATTTCTGGTTGGTCGAATGTGACCTGTAATTCATCTTCACCTAAAGGTGTGACTAAGCAAGGCACATCTTGTTGACGATAACGGGTTTTCACTGTGCAACGCAATGGTTGAGTTAATGGTTCGCGGCTAACCCAATGTATTTGTGAAGCTAATAAACCGGTCGAGAATAGACGTGGGTGGTCATGACCTTGTGCTACCAGTAATACATTACGCTCCATGTCTTTATCAACCACATACCAAGGTGCTTGGCTGTTGTTGTTTTTCATGCCGCCAATATGTAAACCTTTACGTTGCCCAAGTGTGTGGTACATCAGACCTTGGTGTTCACCAATTTCTTCGCCATCGACACTTTCAATCTTGCCCGGTTGCGCCGGTAAATAGTTACTTAAAAACTCAGTGAATTTACGTTCACCGATAAAGCAGATACCTGTGCTGTCTTTCTTCTTTGCGGTGATTAAATCTTGCTCTTCAGCAATACGGCGCACTTCTGGCTTCTCGATTTGACCCACAGGGAAAAGTGAACGAGAAACTTGTTCATGACTTAAAGTATATAAGAAGTAGCTCTGATCTTTGTTGTTATCCAAACCGCGTAGCATTTCAAATTTACCATTGGCTGTTTCACGGCGGTCAACATAGTGACCCATCGCGATATAATCAGCGGCTAATACTTCATCTGCAAATTGCAGGAAAGCTTTGAATTTAATTTCTTTATTACACAGAATATCCGGATTTGGTGTTCGACCTGCTTTGTATTCAGCAAGGAAGTATTCAAATACATTATCCCAATATTCTGCAGAGAAATTAATTGCATGTAATTCAATGCCAAGTTTGTCGCATACTGATTGCGCATCGGCAAGATCTTCGGCTGCTGCACAATATTCGTCGTTATCGTCGTCTTCCCAGTTTTTCATGAATAGACCTTCAACTTGGTAACCTTGCTGTTGTAGCAAGTAAGCTGAAACTGAAGAATCTACACCGCCGGACATACCCACGATAACTTTCTTTTTACTGTTGGCTAATTTAACGCTAGCGTCAATTTCGATGTTACTCATAAGACTTATTTTTACCATTAATTATGCAAATAAAGTTAAAGGCTTTTTTGCTTGTTTATAAGAGTTTTTTGCCCAGTAAACACGCGTTTATTAGGACTTATTTGTATAAAATGTCACAGTAATTTTACCGTGCGTATACAAGGCGCGGATTTTATCATGAAGCCAGTCGCAAAAATAGACTTTGAGCTGAATTCTTCGCACTGGTCAAATCATGGAGTAAATAGCGGATTTATGTTTAAATAATTAGCAATAACGGTGCAATTTTAACGATATAAATGAGTAGGGATGATTCATGACAGACAAATTAAAAGCTAAGTTAGCAATAAGTTTAGCTACTATATCTATGCTATTTTCGTTTGCGGTATCTGCGGCCCACATCCAAAGATGACAGGGATTGTGACTGTAATGCTTCCTTATTTTTAGTGATAAAAATTTTATTATCGTAATATAATGCTATTTATACTTATATAACAAGTGATTACCCTGATTCATTTGACTGTATTCTGTTACTATATAAGCTATAAAAAATTCAATTCGAGGTTAGCTTGAAGAAATATACCATTGGTGAAGTATTTACCCCCTCATCTCCTGCAACTGTTAATTTTATTGAACGTGAAAAAATTAATACAAGAATTGTGAGTGCGTTAAAGACTAAAGGAAAACAAATCGTTATTTATGGTAATTCAGGCTCAGGTAAAACCACTCTAATTGAGAATAAACTAAAACAAGTTTACGAAAAACACATAAAGACAAACTGCATGGAAGGAATGACGTATGAAAATGTTATTTTAGATGCTTTCGATCAACTAGCTTATTACTATTTAGATGAAAGAAATATAGCAAGAAAAAAAATAACTAATTTGAATGTTGCCGGTACCGTTAAAATAATAAAAGCACAGATTTCAAGATCGTATGAAGAGGGCGACCAAGCGACAATGAAAAGATCTCTCCCCCCACAATTAACCGGTTCTAATTTAGCCAAAATGTTAGGTGAATCTAAGTATTGCTGGGTTTTAGAAGATTTTCATAAAATTGTAGGTGAAGATAAAAAACGCTAATCTCAACTGATGAAAGTATTTATGGATCATTCAGATCAATACCCCGAATTAAAAATAATTGCATTGGGTGCTGTGAATACCGCTAGGCAAGTTGCAATGTATGATGTTGAGATGAGGCGGCGTG
>Ga0209396_1002118_pt1 | contig 21114 bp, 21 predicted proteins | sample GOMGulsemesocosm_6_FD_184638 | JGI IMG/M metagenome (GOLD analysis project Ga0209396, IMG submission 184638) | Methane-oxidizing microbial communities from mesocosms in the Gulf of Mexico - GOM8C Gulf of Mexico (SPAdes) (version 2) | ecosystem: Environmental > Aquatic > Marine > Cold seeps...
AATTCGGTAAACTTTAAGAAATCCCCTCAAAGAAACTCCAATTTACTACGGACGTCCGGAATTGTCACTACGGACGTTATTTACATCTAATTCACTAATATTAATTTAGTGATTATGTTAGTTGAAGTTTACGTTTTGTTGACTCAAGTATATCGTAGCTTAAGCCATCTAAATCAGCATAGATGAACCTTTTAGTAATCCCCATCTTTCTCAATTGCCATTTCATAGAGTCTTTAACGGCAAAAGGAATAGTTATTTTTCTAACAATATTGTTAACCGTATTTTCTCTTGGGTCTGGATGGAATGTAAATAGACCGTCTTGGTTTTGATACCGAGCATGCGTCCTACTTGGCACAATATGACAAACGCGCCCTACTGATGTATCAAACACACCTTCTTGACGGAGAAGTAAAGACTCAATTTTAAGGCCTCCGCTTGGCCAAGCACAGTAAACAGCTCCGTCAGCTTGTAAATCATTCTCAACGGCAAAAAATAGTGCTACCAATGGGTTGAACGTCCAATCCATAAGCCTAGTAGGAATCCCATGATGTTGAGCCAAACACAACCACTCTAAATCATTAACAGGCTTATCAGATAGGAACATGGGAGATTTAAGTTTGAAGTCATCAAATAACATTTTCTCAAATTGAACTTGTCGTTGTAATTCAGAAATGTCAAACCGACCTACATTTGGTATTAATTTATAACGAGTATCTGCCACACCACGATAAAACTCGGTGTCTTCTAGCGATTTGAATAAATCTATATACTCACCTATTGATGTTACACCAACTTCTTCCATAGCCAATTTCACCTTAAATTTAAATGTTATTAATATCCTATCAGATCAATCAGTTAAAATATTGGGAGTTTATTGAAATCCAGATTTTTTTGAGGTAAGTATCAATCAAAAATTAGTAAAGGTGCTAAGGCTTAATAAGGGGTATATCAATGGTTTGAAAAGCGTTTAATGAGTCAACTGTTAAACACTTGGAATAGAAAGATTGGGTGCAACCCAAGCAGCCACACCTCGGCACACATGAATGCGCTGCAAGCTCATATATACTGGCCGATTCAACAAATTACACATTGTGAATTTATGGGCTGATTGTAGCAGTTCATGTAGCAAAAACAATAGGCAATTAATCACCACTATAAACACCTATTTATCTATGTGATTACGCCTAAATAAACTTACTTAACACCTATTAACAGTTAAACCACACTCCACTTTCAACTACTCAACTCTCCGATTATCTAATGGGAACTGATGATGCAAGCTCTTTTATTCTCAAGTTGGCAGACCATGGCTCTTCATCCATTATCTTGGGGTTAATATCTACAAGTTGCTGATAATTTTTTATAATCAATGATGAAGCCTCTTGCATCGAGACCTTATAAGTATCGAAACATTCGACTGTGCTACAAATAAGAACTACCTGCCAATCCTCTTGAAGAGTACCAAACCATGAATTTGACCCTGTGTCTCGTAATGCTCGCTCTGCTGCATCATATTCTTCATTATTTGGAACAGGATCTTTTTCCAATAACCTTTTTGTAATCGATATTGCAAAATTGTCAACAAAGCGGCTTTGAATCATTGTACCTTTTATAGAATTCACAATTTCAGAAACAATTTCTGGTGGCAATCCTTCGAATTTTTCAGAACAAAGTGAGCTTTTCAGTTCTGCAAATTCATTTGTTTCTTTAAGGTAGATAAATGACAATATATTTTCACTTATCTTCAAATCAGGAAGCCATCTTAAAGAGGCTCTATATTCGTTGTCGATAACTATTGCTGTATTGGGACGCTCTAATTCTGAAAAACCATCGCTATTTATTGTCCCTTCAATTAATGATGCAACCCAAGAAGCCAAAGTAGAATCAGACGGTGAAGAGGTTGTTTCTTTTTCTTCAATTGCACTTTTCTCTGTCAGTGTTTCTGAATTTATATTTTCTGTGTAATTTTTTACTGCTTCAGGATCTCTAAAATCTACTCCATCTTTTTTAGCTGTCGCTAAGCTAAAATAAACCATAGCAATAAAACCAAAAATCCCGCCAAGAAAAAATGTCCATAAGAGGCCATCAAGTTCAAAGAAGCTCATTAAAATTACTGGAATGCCGATCCAGATAAATAGTGCTTTTAAACCAATCATTTATAATTCCCTTTTTTATTTATTATTGACATTGATACATCAACTAGTCAATGATCATGCGAAAATTAGCACTTAATTATTAGTTTTATTTTATTACATTCTTCTAATTCAAGTTGCGCCTTTTCCAATGGCTCAATAGCTCTCGCCCATCAAAAGTATCCTGATACTCCATCTCTTCAGCCAAGGCCATCGCCTTATTCATCATTTGTACTAGCGGGCATTCAATGTAATCTTCAGGGGTACAAAACTCACCACTTTCAATGCGGTAATCATCGGGGTTGCAATGCCTTACTTCTTGGCATTTTGAACATATAAAATAGTGTGGGGCTACTACAAAGCTAATACCCTCTTCTTTAGCCTCTGTATATGTTTGTTTCGACATTTGGGTTATTCCTTAATTTGTCTAATTGAGCAGCATACCGACACCAGTTAGCTAATTCTCTGATTAGCCATACTAGTTTAGGGTCTGCTTCGTTAATTGATTTATATGTATTGATTAGGGGTTTAGCTTGAGTAAAAGCCCTAGTTACTGAGTAGGGAACCGAAAGGCTCTCTAACTGTCTTCGTGAAAATCTTTTCTTGCTGATGAGGCAATCAAGCTCTAAGTAATGTAATAATTCATACTTAGCGCGTTGCTCCTCAATCCCCGAGTATCTTGCCATTTATATATCGACCACCTCCTCTAGTGTTTCGTGTGCATCTACAATGTCTGATTCTAATTCGAATCGCTTAGGATTTTGGTCTATTATATCCATCAATCTATCATGCTTATTCAGTAGCTCTTTTTCTTTACGATAACCGTCAGAATTTAATGAGTACCCTTTCAAAACTGCGACCAGTTTTCTTTTATTTTTAGGCCTTTTGCTAGAGGTGAAACCAGCGTTATCAAAGAAACCGCCATCATCAATACCTGCTAGCTTCAAGTTCCTATTAAACGTACCAAAACGTTGGCCAAATAATGCTTTCAACATTTGGTCTTTCTGTGTCCAATCATATAAGGCCAAAGGGCAATGAAGAGAGAAGCCTTTTTTAGAGGCAAGTGACTCGTATTTAGTCACTAAATTATCTGCCTTTGTCCACTTGAACCCATTAACAATTTTAAAAACCTCTTTGCTATAGGTAGAGCGCCCGTCCTCCCCAACTTTACGATAAACGGGTGTTTCAGTAGTGCTTTGTTTAACTTTTATGGGGTCGCCTTTTATAAATGTTACTTTTGCTCCTCTAACATCTAATCTCACAGCTGTATCATAAGGCCTCACTAGCAATTGCTGCCTTACGTCTTCTTGTATCATCACTGTAGCTTCATCAAAAAGTGTAGGTTTCTCTACTGGTTTAGGTACTGGTCTCGTCAATGTGTTTGTGAATATATGTGCTCTTTTCCAATGCCGCTCCCTTGATAGAAATTGAACAATATCTCTAGATACAAAGCTGTTACCAAGAACAATTGAAAATACTTCATCAAAATTATTAACAAATGAAACACCGCTTTTCAAAATAGGCGTACAAAACAATAAATTAGTGTTCTCTGAAAATTCACGGGGGTTCTTCCGAAATTCGATGTGGGACTCTTCAGCTTCAGTATCTCTAGAGAAAAAGTAAGCGTTATCAGGTAAATTTATTAGCCGCTTTTGTGCTGTTTCGTGTAAATAGTTTTTGTCATCTACAATAACTAAACACTTCTTCTTTTTGTCTAGTGATCTTTGAAGTTCAATTAACACATCAGCCTTAGTTTCATAAAAATAAGCCTCTCGCCCTACAAAATCTTTTTTCATTACATTGCGTTTATGGCAGGTTAATTTTGTATCCAGCGTTTTTTCTAAGGCATTTATAGTCGTCTCGGTATTATCTGCATCAGTTAGAACGACATAAGAAGCAGTGTTAATCCCAAGCGCTAAAGGCTCTAATACTTTTTGTTTCTTCTCAAGTGAGTCAAATTCGAGCCAAGACTTAATTGATTGATGGGATTCATCGATGAATAGCACGTCAAATGGCTTTTCATACATTCGCTCAGTGACTTTGTGTAAGCTATGGATAGTAGTTGATATGCTGTCATGTTCTGATAAATCAGCACCGTTTGGGACATCCATATCTACAGGATATGCATTAAAATCATCTGCATTTTGATGAACTAATAACCTTGTCTGACCAACGACCAAAGAAGACTTCCCATTACAAAAATTAGTCATTGCTTGGGTCTTGCCTATTCCTGTTGTGCCCTTAATTAGGTTAATGGTTTTACCATCTTTATTAGGAACGAGGTCTGACAAATCAATATACTCTCCATTTGGAAGTACTACTGGCCGAATACCGTAAAATGGGTCTTTACAACGAACACCCACATATTCAATAGCGCTTTTTGACTGATTAACCACTCTATCTGCTGCCTTTCCACCCCTTGCAATTAAATCAGCGTTCATTTGCGCTAAAGTTACAGGGGAATTACCTGAAGATATAGCATCAACATAAGCCCAAAAACTTCTGATATGGCTATCAGAAGACACATCAATCACTTTTGTCCTTATTGTTGTATCTCTTAATGTTAAACCATTAACGCTAGGCTCAAAGGGATCTCGCCTAATCTTATGCGTTGAAGTGTATTTCTTTTTACAAACGAATAGTTCGTCACCTTCAAAGGTAAAAATCTTGGCCTCTTCTGATACATCGACCCCTTTAGGTCTAGCGGAAAAAGCTATTTGACCTGCATTTTTACTGAGTGCTTTGTCGGCTATAGGTATGTTGTTCTCACAATATGAAGCCCACACGCCATGCTGTATAGGTTCGGACAACTTAAAAAACACATGAAATTTGATTGCTCGTTTGATTGCCCAACTGGAAGACATTTTTACCACTCTGCTCGTATAATAAAGCTCACGAGGTAAATACTTTTCTAATATGTTGTTTACTTGCTCTTCAAGCGGTCTGCCATCGTCCTTTATTGACTTACCGTCTATTTTATCAATATCAATAATACCGATTAGGGATTCGCTGTAGTCATACCCTAATAAGGTTTTGCTTCTAGACGGGACTGTTCTGTTGTGGGGCAGCTTTGTAGGCCAAGTAAGTAGCACCTCATTTGGCTTATCAAATAGTTCAGTTAATATCCTTGATAGGTCTTCTGTAAAATTGTCAATCGGGTAATGTTGCACTGTTTGTTTACCATAACCCATGTTTGATTTTTTGCTGTTTTTAACTTTTCGATAATAGCCGTATTCACACACAAGTGTTGATATTTGATTAGACTTTCCCATACATTAATGCCACCTCGTACTCCTCTATTTCACGCAACTTCAAAAGGTACTTTTGGTTTGAGAACCACCATCGAGCATTAGGTATTCCTAGCTTTATTAGCTCCGTTACAGCTTCCTTGTATACTGAATAACTGACGTGCACCCTTACTCTTGTATAAGGCATGTAATACCCTACCTCTGTATATATTTTCACTATTTCGTTAATAGTTAATTTCTTTGCTAGTTTCATATTTTCAATATCCTTAATTTCAATAACCCTAAAATCAATATTTTATAATTTCACCGAAAAAACCTTTAAGCTCGGGTTTTGACTTGGTAGTTATAAATATTAAAAACGGGATTATTGTGGGTTTATTTGCATACGCTACAAAGGTGATTTTTATTCTTCTAAGAAAACTAGAAAAAATAAATTAGTGCGTATGAATGTGATAGGAATAAAGCACCTTATCTATCTTGGTTTTATGCTTTGCAATGCCAATAGGTTTAACTGTTTTTTGAACAGCTTTAGGTTGAATCTGGTATTAGATTATGATTTCGAGTTACCCTGTCAGAATAAATAAGGGTCTAAATATGAATGTTAAAATTAGGTATTAAAGCCATTATAATCAAAAATATATTATATCAACAAGCGACCACAAAGTAGCTAACACTACCCTGCCCCATGCTGGCGTAATCGTAAACAGAAACCTCCCTCAGACGATATTAAGTTCCCGAATCGACAATTACCTTGCATAAAGCACCTTTACCTACATATACAATAGATTAACTCCATATATGTTCAACAAAGCCCATTAAGTCAAAACTCAAAAAGCCACAAACAAATCTTTATTTATCAGTATATTATAAACAAAAAACACCATTTTGTCACGTACTACTTTCTCGTTTTTACGTCCCCCCCCTTGAACATACTATCAGTCAAAGTGAGCCTGTTTGGGGCTTAAATGAGCCTTGTTGAGCCATAAATGATCTCTTCTCAGGTGGGGCTTGTCACCTGAAATAAAATTAACTAGCTAATAGAACATCAAGATCTAATATTTGAGGCTCAACGAACACCTACCTAGCGTACACACTCACAATCCTTTGGTTTGTAAGACCCACAAGGCAGTACCCAGCAGAATATGGACAAACGTATGTACACTTTGCCCTCAACTTGAGAGACTACACACATCGAAACGAGGAGGCATTATGAAATACGGTTATGCAGGACATCTAGAGTCTGGTTTATGGGGATCAAAGCAAGAACAAATTGACGAACTAGCCATAGACAATTCCGTAATAGAAAAGTCATTTGGATACAATGTAAAAATGGATATAGATAGGTTGATAGAGCGCTTAACTAGTAAAGATTCTATCGAAATACTTAGCCTTACATATCTTGCTAGAAATATGGATATTTTACTCCAAAGATTACAGGCGATAGAAGGTAGGAAAATTACTCTTATTGTGAGAGATATCCCTAATAGCAACTTAGCCTCTCATGCTAAAGCACTTAGAGAGTTTAGCAAATACATTACCAGCTCAAAAATGAAACGAGTAATGAAGAAGATCAATCATAGGAAAGGCGGAAACATTACCCACACACATAAAAGAAGCAAGATAAAGAACTGGCATACCCAACGAGATATAAAGGTAGCTCATGTACAAGGTAAAGCAACGCCAACAGAGTTAGCTAAAAAATATGATGTTTCAAGACCAACCATTTATAGAATATTAAATAAGGAAGAATTTAAAAATGTAACTGAGCCTCTACCATACGACTATGAGCTATGGGACTTAAAAGAATGTAAAGAAAGAACGAAGGTAAAAACTATAACGCGTCCTGATAACAAAATCAGTGTACTAATAATGTTTTCTAACGAACTCTTATTACGTCGTGAAATAGAGATAGGCAGCAACACACCGACCAAGGTGCTGCAACAATTCTTAGCTAAACCAGATGGCGAGCTAAGGGAAATTTATTTTAATTTAACTAAAGGTAAAAACTTATGAACACGAATACTGAAGTAATGAGCACTATAATTAACCCATTAACATCAAATATCTTTGCAGATATTGAAGATACTAACCAAAGATCTTCTAAACCAAAACGCATACAGGATTGTGATGTTAATGAATTGAAAGATCGTCTATCCGTACAATTTATGGATAAAAAATGCGGAGCAAGAACTGCATCAGTAAAACTAGGCGGTAAAATATCGTTGATTATTTACGGTAGAACATCTATCCCATTACCCGCAAGTGAATATCCAATTACTGAGGAGGAAATACTAAGCAAAGTATTTACCTTAACGGATGAAGAGCTTAGCGACGTACTATTAAACGCACGAGGACGTTATGCTGACGCAATCACTAAGCAAAAATCAGCAAATAGTGGTGGAACAATAGGGTCTAGACGTGATGCTAGAATAAAGAAGAAAGCCCGAAAAGCAGCATTATTAAAAGCTGAGAACGATTTTAACGAACAATTACACATTAAAAGTGTAGGTTTTTAATCACAGCTAATTTCGGGATATAAAATAATGAAAGAACCAATAGAAAAAGGAAATAAAACAGCTGATACACTGGAGGAAAATTTGAGAAAAGAACTAGGAACTGATTTTGACGAACTAGCCCTAGAACTTTTATAGATACTATTTGTGTGAGCTCGAACTCACTCTGACAGTATACATCAAAATGTAAAATATTGAAAAGCCCTCATAAAGAGGGCTATCTTTTTTTATATGGCTCGTACTTCGTACATACACATAAATTAGTACGAACTACGATCCATTCAGTTGTGGTAGATGAACCCTAATGCACCTATTGAATCTCTAACTGCCCCCATATCAAACCCAGCAAATAGATCATGATCTATAGCTAAGACTAACCTTTTCTTAGCCCGAGTAAGAGCTACATAGATTTTTTTCCACTCTTTGTTGAAATGATTAGCTTTGGTGAGCTTATTTTTAGACAAGTATCTCAGTGTATTACGGCTAAGAATGATTACGCAGGTATCCGCATCCAATCCCTTAACCGAATCAATGCTTTGTACTCTAAACCGAACGTCTTTTTCAATGCATGAGCCGCATAATTCATATAATTGGGCAAAGTGCGGTTTACTAAGCTTCAATGAATGTCGAGTAATGAGTATACTTATCGCTCGTTTATTACCGTGTTCGATTACATCATCCATAAAATCAGAGAAAGCAGCCTTAACAAACAGGGTTTTGTCTTTCTTATGGTCGGAGTCACGAATCATTTCTTCGATCTCACGCGGAAATGAATATTTGTGTTTGGACGATGTTGAATAACGAGCAGCTTTCTTGTCAATACAAACAATCTGTTTCGTGTCTATGTAGCCATCCAGAAGCTCGTCATATCTAGCATCTGTTGATTCTAAATACATCAGTTCGCCAACAACTTCTGATAATGACTCTTGCTGCTGACTGACATAACAAAAGCCGTTTGAGACTGCTAATATTTCTTTGGGTACTCGTCTTGTTTGGTTGTTGATATCTAGTATGGTTGAGTATTCTTTTGGAGATATTTGTTCAACAAAGGCATCAAGTGCTTTGGGGTACTTAATAGCTTGCTTTGGATCTCCAATCATATACACGTCAATACCGTTACAACCAAATAACTCGAAAACTCGCAACGCATCTTCATCTAGATCTTGAACTTCATCAATGAATATCTTATCAAAGCAGTTCTCAATAATAGCTAACAATCTCTGAACCTTAGCTTTCTTGGCTCTGTTGTTATGTTTGCTTACTGTCTCATCAACAATTTGTTTAGAAATGTTATAAACAATATCAGCATGAATGATGTTTTTATCTTTAAGACGCTTAATATGCCAATTTTTGAATCTAACATTACCTGGCAATATCATAATTGAAGAGTCGTTATAAACATCACCTAGTGTAAACGATGAAAATGGGTAGATAATTTCATTCAGCAAAAAGCTATGCACTGTTTGTATGCAAAGATTTTGAGGGATAAAACCATGCTGCTTGATTATTTCTTGCTCGATCTTTGCTGTTGCAGAGTTTGTGTAAGTCAACGCAAATGTTTTTTTACGGTTTGTGCAGGATTTGATGTGCATTATCAAAGCTTCAGCTAAGCCGTAAGTCTTACCCGCGCCAGCCCCAGCGATTTGCACTTCAATCATGAGACAGCCTCAATGATTTGAGCGATATGAGGGGGGAGTTTGATGTCTAGTGGCTCTTCTTCACGAGCCATTGCATCACATACATCGAGCATCATTGCTGCTTTACCCTTGATCATATGATCTGATACTTCGGAAATATCTCCATTCAGCTCAAATAGACCGTTTAGCAGCTCTAAGTTGCCTTCTGCTTCAACTAAATCAATCTCAAGAGTGTAATTGACGGTTGTTCTCACAATTATGTTGGTATGAGCTGTATCATAAGCATCATGTTTTGCCTTCGCTGCATCTGAATTATCATAGTCACGGATAACACCTATTTTCTTGTTCGGGTTATCTTCATTTAGAGCAAGCCATATATCTAAGAAGGTAGTATAGCCACGTTGGCCAATAGCAATTATATCAATGTCGTTGAGACCTGCTTGTTTGGATAGATATGTACTAATCAACATTTCTTCAGTTGTGCCTTCAACCAGAATGACCTTGTTTGCGAACAACAGTTTAAGTATATCGAAGTTAGGTCTCTTTCTTAGATAATCAACTAACTTAGTTGGAGCGTCTGACAAACTAATCGCTTTCTCACCAGTAAAAGCCAAAACATTAGAAATTTTCAACTTATTGATTATCGATGGATTATGGGTCGAAATGATCGTTTGTACAAGCGAACCGCTGTTTCTTGAGCTTTTCTCAATAAAGTCTCTTACCAAGCGAAGGTTGTTAACGCTCAGGTGTGCTTCTGGTTCCTCTATACAACATAAGTTGAAAGTATCGCCGCACGATTTGTAGTAGGCAAAAAGGATAAATATATAGATAAGGTTTCTTTGTCCTAAGCCTTTCTGGTAAAGATATTCGTTGCCGTATTTGAGTGTAATGTTGGACAAGATATTCTTCAAATTAGGCAGGTTAGGAGTACACTCTAGCTGTTTGATAATGTCATCGTAGTTATCAAAGTCTGGATTAGTTCCAATGATTTTTTCGAAAGTTTCTGTTTCTTCAATAGCACTAAAAAATTCAGAATAAGCAGTATTGATTTGGGTCTTGTCATCATCGTTTAGCGTATTCATCAGAAGCTTTGTAAAAATACTATTAGACTTCATTGAACTGCTTTCTGAGAAATCATCTCGCTCAGCATTAATGCAATGGATGCTTACATGTTTTAAGTCACTATATGCGATAAGTTTTTCATTGTTAACTGAAACGATTTGGTAGTCATACAACTCGACAGGTAAGGTAAACCAATTAACATCATCGATAGTTTTACCAACAAGTAATTTCTTAACCACTTCTATGAAGTCGGAGTCATCTTTAGGCTTAAAGTCATATCTGATTTGATAAGTTTCTTCATCACCATTAGAAACAAGCCATTTAGCTAGAAGTGCGATCTCATAGCTGTCCTCAGGCTCAGCGAACTCAACAGTTATTGACACTTTTGGGATCTTCTGAAGTTGGTCTGCTTCGTCGTTGATTACTGAAGTAAAGAAACCTATAACAGCTTCTTTATTTATATCCGAAATACTTAAACGCTTTTGATTGAAATCTATCTGGTTGCCACTGAGTGGTAACGAAAGTGCGGTGAAGAAGTTCGTTTTACCAGTATCGTTTTCACCGATCACAACAGTCAGCTTGTGTAGCTCAGCTTCAAAAGAGCGGAAGCTACGGTAGTTGTTAATCGTTATCTTTTTAATATACATAAGAATTTCCATATAAAACAAACAAGCGCATATGCCACTAATGTATCACAGGAAATAGAATTAAAATAAACAACTTGCCATCAATTCCGCCGAATGCATGCTTAAACTCACTTACGTTTAAGCATCAATAAAGCTCTAGGTGTGATTTAGCTATCCAACTCACAATAGGCCAGAACTGATTTAGCTTCTCAATTAACAAGACCAAGAACAGATTAAAACAACCCACTACCACCTTCAGCAGATGGGTGTGTGTCATTGTAAACTTGAGTAAGTTTTTTTGCGGCTAACGTGGGTGTATAATTTTGTAGTGAGAATGCTGGCATGACCAAGCCTTTCTTGTACATGAGGTTGCTCATAGTAAGGAGAAGTGCTTATTTAATATTAAAGTCACTTATATATGAAGCTGCTTGTTCTATATGACTAGCTAAAGTTTCTAAATCAATTTTATAGGTTTCAATCCCCCACCCAAATTTATCTTTACCCTTTTTAGTTGCAATTAAATTAGTTACCTTTCCACGCGAAAGTTCACTGATTCGGCTAGCCACTAGTTTTTCAATTGCATAAGCTTCATGCTGATTTGCAACCTTAGTAGACCAAACCTCTTTCCATTCTAATATACCAGCGTAGCCAACTTTATTAATGCCTTTCAAACGACTAGCAACATTAACTGCAACTCCCATTTTAGCGATATTTGGAGCATCGTCTGATGGTTTAAGGATGTACACAAAATAACTCATGAGCTTACTTTCTCTTCTCTATAGATTTTGTACAACTGATTCCGAGAGCAACCAATGATGTCGGCTATCTCATTTTTGGTCAGATTACTATTTTCATCGTCCATCAGTTCAACAATACGTTTACGCTTCTCTTCGGATATTTGACGGGGCTTACCAAACTTAACACCTTTGGCTCTTGCTCTTTCAAGCCCTTCTTGAACTCGCTCATTAATTAAGTCTTTTTCAAACTCAGCAAAAGCGCCTAGCATGCTAAACATCAGTTTTCCGCTACTGGTTGAAGTATCAATTGCTTGATTAAGTACATTAAGAGTCGCACCTTTAGCTTCTATCATATCAACTAACTTATGTAAGTCAGTAAGAGACCTAGCTAAACGGTCTAGCTTTGTAATTACTAGACTATCCCCTTCCCTCAAGTAATCAATTGCTCGATTCAATTCAGGTCGGTCAGCTTTACCACCGCTGAGTTTTTCTTTAAATATTTTATCGCAGTCTTTAAACTGCTCTAGTTGAGCATCTAAGTTTTGATTTTGTGTTGAGCAACGAGCGTAAGCAATTTTCATATTGTACTCTTTTACCTAGGAGTTAGATTACAACAATAAGATTACAATAAAGATTACACTAATTCAAGTGTATTTATGGGTAAATGAGGAGAGGATGACAGTGTAATCTAATCTGTAATATTGATTACATTAAAGAGAAGTTTATCGAGTAGTGAACTTGTAATATAAAGGGAATTAATGCATTTAATAACAAGCCACCTAATTTAGCTGGCTTGGACTTAATTCTTTGTGTTACAAAGTCAATTTATTAAAACATCATTCTCGCTATAAGTAATGATTTTCATCTTTAAAAAGGTTTCTTAAAGCACGGCATAAGCGAAACCTAAAGAATAAAAGTAAGGCAAAACTCAATAGTACTATCGTTTGTGGTTCAGGTACTGATACAACACTAATTTTTTGTATTTCGCCAATGTAACGGCCTAGAACATCCAATTTAGTACTATAAAAGCCAAATTCTACAGACTTTTGATTTAACGCTGTTAAATCAACATTTTCAAAATTCAAAATTCAAAAATGGACTACCTCTTTCGATTGTATCACTCAAAAAACCATCTAAATTAACTGAAAATAACAATTCATCATCTTGATTCCCATTAGTCGCAAAAATTGAATATCTGTTGCTGAAAAATGAGGGATCATGAATGACTTCTTGAATATTTATATTATTATGAGCAGAAGTGATATTCAAATTCACTTCATCAAGGAAAATATTTACACTATTTATTAAGGACACATATCGGGTATTAGATGTTTGTATTGGGTCAAAAGTATCATCTTCAGAATAGTCAAAATTAATTACTGAATCATCTATATCAATCAAAATAGAAGAGTTTAAAGATGTGTTAAAAGTGTACTCTGTTCCACAGTCAACAACTGTTATTAAATCAGTAGATGTACACTGACTCATTTCAAAATTAGTTTCTATTTTTATTAATGTAGAATTGGCGTAAAGCGCAAATAGAGTGAGCAGCAAAAAAGTTAATGACTTAAACATTATATTCCTTGAATAATTAATCCCTTATATAAGTAAATAATACAAATGTTTAAGCAAGTTCTCAATACTTTTTATAGATAAACTTTTACTCTCTATTCAATGAAAATATTTATATAGAGCCTGATAAATTTCTATTATTTTCTGGCTACCACAAATCTATTTTAGATAGAATATTGAGTCATTTACTCTTATTGAAAAAATAACTTATCCTACCTAAATACAGGTTACACTAATATGGGGGCGGTTAAGAGACTAGGGGCTATCGGCTATATAGACAGGGGGAGTGACACGTGTAACTCTAAAAAATCATATCTTTAAGAGTTACATACTAAATCTGTCGTTAATTGATTTATGTTCACTTTAGCGTTTACCCCTTCTTCTTATCCACATGACAAGCTTTTGAAATGATGTTTGCCTAGCTCTCTCCGGCTTAGTTTTAGGTGTTGAAGATACCTTTGGCTTCCTTAGCTCTTTATCTGTCTTTATCATAATAAGAGCTATTTTGTGCGGATCTCGTTTTTCAGAGAGAAACTTAATAACTAATTCTTCAGGTAAAACATTATTAAGTTTTCTATTTACTGCGAATACAAAATCCCTGTTTTGTTTGTCTATTATCTGTTGAATATCCATCCTATTGGACCAAATACTTGTAAAAAATGGACTCTACAGTCTTTAGACCTTCTTTCCATTCACTTTTAGAGTTTGAGGAAGTTTCATCACTAACTTGGACAAAGAATCTGCATTCGGGAACGCTATTTACAGAGGTTGTATAAAAAATACTAAATTTACGCCTAAAATCACGGATTGATAATTTTTCATCTATGAATTCATCTTTCATCAGTGATAAGTAACTTATTTTTCGAGAACTAGGGTAAATAGAACTGACATGAAGTGAGTCATCGAAGATCGCTACTTTATACGTATATTGAGCCTTCCCCTCTTCAGTAGCCCAACACGGTGGAAACTCTAGACCATTTGATAAATTCTCGACTTGACCAGTTAGGTTCTTATTATCCTCTGAGATTTTTTTCAATTGGTCTTGTGCATCATCAAGTGCCTTTTTCATTGCATCAAAGTTATCTAACTTGTTCTTCTGACTATCTAATTCGGCTGTAAGCTTATCATTTATAGACAAACATTCCTTCAGCTCTTTGTTCAGTTTTGCTAAAGCTTGGATAAGACCTGGAACATCTAAATTATCTTTTTTGACCCTTGATAATGTAGTCCAAACATCATTCAGTTTCATCTTAGCTAAAACTTCTCCTGCTTCATCCGATTCGATGGATAACTTCAATGCCTCAACTAAAGAACGCATTTGTGCAACAGCTTCATTTAAATCAAGCTGTTCAGTAGATACTTCTTCTTCACTTAAGCCTAACTGCTTATTAACCTTTTCTAATTCATTGACTAATTTAACATACTCATCTGAATTTTCTCGTGATTTTTCAACCTCCTCACTCAAGGTTGAATTAAGTAATACCATCACAACCAATAATGAAAACATTATGATAAGAAGTATCTCTGTCACAGATATGTTAAATACGTCATCTTGTTTTGAAGCCATTAACTAACAGACTCTAATGAAGGAGACTCAGGTGCACGTAATTCTCTTGAAATAAATTGAGATGTCTTAATTAAGTTATCAGAAAATAGTTGTGCATTCTTCGACATACCCTCAACATCTTTATTCCATTGTATTGACAGGTTTTGTAATCCTTCACGTCTATCTTGTAATGTTTTAATCAGTCTGCTCTCTTCTTCCGTGATCGCTTGCAGGTTTGTATGCTCAGGTATGTTTTTATACTTCTCTAAAACATCTTTGTATTCTTTAACGAGATCTTCAAGATGGTCTGTAAATCCTACGTCCAAAGATGATATATTTTCAACTTTTTCTTTGATTCTTAAAGTTAACTTATCGAGTCCACGAGCAAATTCATTTTGACTAGCTTCTATTGCTTTAAAGTTAGGATTTATAGTATCTATTTGTTCCATTTGCTCAGCTACGGAGCTCGTTATTTCAATTAGGCTACTGCTAAGGCTTTTAACTTCATCATTAGTGTCTTTAAATGTACTGCTTAAACTTCCTGTTGATTCAGTGATAGCCTTTATTGAATCTCCATATTCATGAGTGATTTGATCAAAAAAGGCGTTTAATGACTCCTTAAATTGAGCATTTAAACTTAATAATGAAGAGTTTAGATGACTTTCAACATTACCTGAAAAAATCTCCATGGATTTGACTCCTATAGTTGAAACCTTATTTTGGACTAATTCAAAAGCTTCAATATCTCTAGCTGATCTAGATTCCGATTCTTTAATATGATTTTCTACGCAAAGGGATAGTAGTTCAGTTGCTCTTTCTGTAAGTTTCGATATTGACGCTGTTGATTCTGCTGTGTAGTTATTCAAACCTGATAAAGACTCTCTTAATCTTTCATCTATTGTTTTAGAGAAGTCGAGAATAGATGCTTCACCGAGTTGAATCAATTTCTTTTGAGTTGATTCATAAAGCTCTAAAGATTTTTCATTCCTTGCGATGGTGTCTTCAATATTTTTATCAACTGTTATTGTCAATCGAGACAAGCTCTGATTAGTACTTCTCATTTGGGTATTAAAACATTTAACAGTTTCATCCAATGATTCTCTTACCGATAATTGCGATGACTCTATTGTTATATCGAATTGTTTATAAATAATTCGAAATATTAACCCCAAAAGAGTTGTCGTCATTGCTGCACCAAATTGTGTCAACATATAAGAGGCAGAAAGGGTTCCATCTTTAAGATCAAAATTCATCATAGCGACAATTAAAGCAATTAATGTCATTATAAATCCTAAGTAATAAATACTATCTGAGAAAGTGTCTATTAAACTATGCGGCTCACCTCCTTTCTTAAATTGATAATAATAAGAACACATTATTGCAGTACCTGCGACTATCGCAAAAGTAACATTGGCATGAGCAAATCTGAGGATTAATATCGCTAACCCTCCAAAAATGCAATGATAGACAAAAGCATTTCTTAGCTTTTCAGCTGTGATTGTGTATTCTTTAGCGGAAAGTGTCCCTAACTTTTCTTCCATTATCGTATCTTCCTTACTTTCAAATCATCGGCTTCTGATGCAGTAAATATATCTTCCCACCACTCTATAACGCCATTATCCTGCATTTTCTGTTCTTTTCCTGTTCTCAACAACCAATAAACTTGGACATTAATACCAAAAAACTCGGGCAATAATGAAAGTTTTTTTAGATTTGATTTTATTGAACTACTCTCATAAAAGCTGAAATCCTTTGAATGCTGTAAAAGATCTGATATTAAGATTACATTCTTTAATTTAAGATTTTTATCGATACTATATAAAGAGGAAATATCCGTGAGGCTTTCTAGAATAGGAGACGAATAAGCATCGCTTTCTTTGTTTAAATTCTCGGTAATTTTATGTAGTTCATCCATAAAAAGTTCATTATAGGTTTTTGCAACCATCTGCTTATTCTCTATAAGCTCATTTACAGATTCTTCACTTTGTGGGCGGCATTTATCAAACAAAGGTTGGGACAAACCTTCATATTCTCTATCATCCAGCTTATATACTGCTAGCCTTTCTCCTTCACTTAATTCCTCGACCTTTGCTTCAATCACTTTAGTTATCATTCTACTCTGGTTGGCTGAAAATCCTCCCGTTTTGTCAAATAAAATTACAGTTACATTATTACTTTTGCCTACTTCACATAACGTAACATCATCAATTTTTGTGCTTGTTACTATAGACCAGACAGTTAGCCCGCCTAATATCAACAGTAGTACTACACCAAAATACATTGGAAAACTGTGACGCGACGCTGGTTTTTCTTCGAAAAGACTCAAGCCGTAGTCTCCTTATTTATAACAAGTTGATTAACCATACTTAAGAAATTATCACGAATTTCAGAATATTCTATTTCTCTAAAATCTTGAATTTTTTGCTTCTGAATTTTTAGTTTATCTATGTCATTTTCCGTCAAGAATGGTTCTAATTCATCTAAAGCTATATTGCTTCTTGATTCAGGAAAAACAGCATTTCTGTCTAGTATCTGAGTGCAATCATGAGAGAAACGTTGTCTGCATTCCACACAAAAGCTCTCAAACTCCAAAGATTGTTGAGACATAAAAGATAAATAATCTCTTCTTAGCTGAGAAAGTGACTCCTCATCCTCATCATAGCTATTCGCGATTGTGTTTAAGTTCTCATATTTTTGCTCTAATTCGGCTTTCAAATCCGTGCGAAGATTTTCAACCATTTCATTAGCTTGTGTTTTAGCTCTAGAAAATTTATTTTTTGCGTTAAGAGCATTTCGACTAATATCTCCATATCCGGGATAGGGGTCATCATTTTTATAAAACTTAAAAGTAACAAATACAAAAATAGTAATTGTTAAAAATACCAACATCCAACTATCAAAGGTTGATATCCCTAGAGGGGATTCCAGCATGCTAGTAACAGCCTGTGAAGAAGCAGATTCAATACTCTCATCTAAAGCTGATCGATAATGCCCAATAAAAAGAGATATAAAACCAACGGCAGAGGCCATTGTAATAGTACCTAAAATACCTAATAGACTAGTTTTGGGCTCTATATGATGAATATGCATTAAAGCGCGGGACATGAAAAATGCAAATAAAATATTTAGTCCTGAAATTGCAACTGCCATTGCAAAGCCACCTGCAAGCCCGAATTCACTTGCTTTAGATAAGAAAAATGAATTCAAAATAGCTTCTAGAACTCCCATCAATAAAAGAATCCCATACAGTTTTTCTCTTTTGTCGGGGTAATGAGCAGAGTGATTAAGCTTATTTGTCTCTCTAAATTTATTAACTTCTGCAATAGCTTCTGTTTTTAGGTTCTTTTCAGTTTGTAGATCTTTTTTGATTTGCTCTAGCTTTTGCTTTTTTTCTTCGTAGCTTGTTTTATCTAACTCTCTAATTTTTGACATACCATCATGAGCTTTTGAGCTATTTATGGATTTTTTATGCGTACTTACCACATCAAAAAGAGCTTTGCGGGATTGTCGCTCATGCTCTATTACACGTTTTTTTCCTTGCAGTTCAATTACTGCATCATAAGTCTCATTGTTTTGGTTATGGAGATTAGTTGTTATGGTGTGAAAAGCGTTCATGTCCGTAAGGAGCACTTCAGATTTGAGTGCATCAAATATTTTCATTATCAAAACTTCCTTTTATTTTCGGACACTCTACGAGGCATCCTTACGAGTTACGAACCATATAGAAAATACAGTTTTTGTAAATAAAATCAATCCATTAATAAAGAAAACTTTGATGTGAGTCATATTATTAAGGACAATATAAATGTATGTTTATTAATTAAATCCAGTACAGCCTTATTTTACAGTATTGTTAATTCTGACAGTGTAATAAAATGTAATGATAGAAACATATTAAAAAACAAGTTAAAATTTTTAGAAAACACTTATCTATTCATAGATCGCATAAATAAGCTAAGAGACACAATTTTCAAGCCTGAATGCAATATAATCACGCTCTTCCTTTGTTTCTGATAGATTATATTTAGCCTTTAAATATTTCCATTTTCTTAAATATATGCAGTGATATCTTTTATTTTCAGGCATCCATTGAACAGGTGATTTGGATCCCTTTTGTTGGTTTACGTTGTCTTCAACAGCAAGTAAGTTTTCAGGGTCATTTGCAAACTTTCTTTTTTTTCCCCTAGACCAAGATTTCCCTCCGCTTGAGTGTGCATGAGCTAGCGGAATAATATGATCAATGTCTATATCTGATGCTTTCGTGAAGGTTCGTGTAGTATAAGGGTCTAACCATTTTCCCCAAGTAACGTTACAGCCTTTATTTCGCTTAAACTTTACTGGTGCTAATGAATCCCTAATCAATATTTCCGTGCGTGTGTTTTGGCAGTCGTGATCATTATCAACCCAATGAGGCCATGATTTTCTATTATATTTAGAAATACTAGTTGAGTTATTAGAAGGCATTCTAGTAACTGAATTAAGGGGGGGTGGAGCAGCTCCAGAGTTATGATTATGGTATCCTGTACATAATCTTTTCCCTACTGACTTTGCACTGCAGTTATGCCCCCCACTTGAGTCAGTTCGGCCTTTATGGCCGAACGCGTCATATGAAAGTAGTATGAATGATGTAAGAAAAAACGCTTTAATATTTACAAACACTTTGTGAATCCAATAGCTAAAATTAATTTGAGTAAAAATGATCAGTTTTTCGTGTTATTCAACACATGGCTACCGTAACTATTTAGACCACTTCTTTTTACGGTAAAGTAATCCACAGACACTTAAAGAAAGTAAAATAATAGTTTCAGGCTCAGTTACACTTACTGTTGAAAATTTATAGTTATTGTCATAGACGTGTTGAGCACTAACACTATTTAATAAGTTGCCATCTTCAAATTGAAAAAAATTTTGATCTGAAACATTATTAGATTGGTGCAGCTGCATAACATCCCATGTAATTGGGTTTCTTAGCATTATATATGTCGATGAGATTTCACTAAGAGTGGTGAAATCAATTGATAATGAATCTTTACTACTTACAACTTCGATGAAGCCACTCAGTTCAACTTCCCAAGAAGAATTATTATTATTTAACTCAAACGCAACCCGATCATCAATATAACCAATAAATGAATAATCAGAGTTATTAAAAAAACGCTCTATGTCTTCTTTATTACTAAAGACTCCATATTCACTTGTCTCAATTGTTGCTGTAAAGTTTGTTAAATAATTATAATGTTGGTTTTCTATTCCATCAGCAAAATCAATAATAGCTGAGCTAGCCATATTGCTTATAGTTAGAGATGCACAAATAAGACAATAGTGCATAAACTTTAAAAACATCTTCTTTCCTTTTAATCAGTTTTTTTTTAATGTATTTAGTAAACATTAAACACAATCATGCAACAATAACATCAGTGTAAATATAAATATATATATATCAGTTAATTAACTTGTTCTGTCCGACTACTGATTAACTAAGACAATAGTTTTTAGAAACTTATTCTCAAACTCCTTGCCATAACGGTCATAAGTAATATTCACGTTACTATGGCCAAGTATACTCCCTAACAGACCACCTATTATCATTTTTAATTAGCTTAGAATTACTAGGAGCCGTAGAAGTATAGTAATGAACAGTTAGCTTAGTCTCTGATGTTCTAATAGATGTGTCATGAGGTCTTGAAGAGGTGTCATTTACTGCTGGCGAAATGCCAAACAGTGTAATACTTAACTTTCTAAAAGCTTCTTTCTTGCAACGTGTTCTTAGGGAGTTCTAAACGGACTGATTCCGATAATAATAAATACCGTTACGGCAATGAAGATAAGGACTTTTAGTTGCGAGCATGTAGCACTCTATGTAGCAAAACTGCTAAAAGGCGTGTAAGTCATTCATTCAAGGGGATTGGGTGGTAACCCAAATAGTCACCACCCATATAAAGCTAATAACTTAAATTCTATCCATAGCTCCAATAATCGATAAAGAACCAACTGTCACATATCTTTCAAGCATCCTGATTGGGCGGTGACCAGAAATAGCT
>Ga0209396_1002123_pt1 | contig 21076 bp, 21 predicted proteins | sample GOMGulsemesocosm_6_FD_184638 | JGI IMG/M metagenome (GOLD analysis project Ga0209396, IMG submission 184638) | Methane-oxidizing microbial communities from mesocosms in the Gulf of Mexico - GOM8C Gulf of Mexico (SPAdes) (version 2) | ecosystem: Environmental > Aquatic > Marine > Cold seeps...
ATAACTGCTGAACCTCTGCGTTCAGTGCCTTACGGTCTGAAGCGGAGTTGGTGGAGTTAGCTGACTGCAAGGCCAATTGACGAATCCGTTGTAAGGAGTCGCCACTCGTGCCCAGTGCACCCTCAGCGGTTTGCGCCAGAGAGATACCGTCATTGGCGTTACGAACCGCCTGGTTCAGGCCGTTAATTTGGGTGGTGAAGCGTGATGAAATCGCCAGGCCCGCTGCATCATCTTTTGCGCTGTTAATACGCATACCTGAAGACAAACGCTCCAGAGAGGTGTGCAGAGCGCTTTGTGAGCTATTAAGGTTTCGTTGTGCGTTCAAGGACGCAACGTTGGTGCCAATTACCTGTGCCATCTTTAATTCTCCTGCTTTCTTACGGTCTTTTGTTCAATTTTATTGCACTGAACGACCGATGAAAGTGGTTGGTTAAAGCGAAGTATTTCGCCTGTGCAAACTTGTTATCGACGTAGGATTTAGAAACTTTAGAAACTTTAGAAATTATTTTGCAGGTATTTACGGAGGTTAATATTAGCGATCCGAATAGCCGTAAGTAAGAGATAACAGTGTTTGCTTCATACATCACGATAACAGCATGAATATTGGGCCTAGCCCGACTAACGAGGTGAAACAAACGCCCTTATATAGGGAGCTTAATAGCTTGCGTACCGCCCTTGGCACGTGAGAACAATATGAAAGCCGCCTTTAACCTTTAATATTAAATTCGACTATTCGCCTGACGAGACAAGGAGCGTTTTTAAAACACGGTTTTAGGCTTACCAGCCCGCAGAACATACAAGCTAACAATGGGCCAATCCTTACCACCGCTATGAAGCGTTATTAACCAAGAAAGTTAAACAACGACAGGTTATTTACTTTCATATAACTTTGCTGGGCCGCCTGAAGTACAAACGTACTTTGCGTCAACTGACTGATTGCTTCAGTAAAATCGAGATCTTCGACTTTAGAAAGAGTGGCCTGATTAAACAGCTTCAGCTCACTGTTCGCCTCCTCAACGGACTCAATCGTATTGAGTCGCGCACCAATTTTTGCAACCGTCTGGTTAACAGAAGCCAGCACATTATCCAACCCCAACAGGGCGTCACTAATGAGTTCACCGCGCTGTAGGTTTGCCGTTCCACCATCACCCAATGCACTCAGCCCATTGGCCAACTGTTCTACGATGCTCAACATATCCAGCTTTTGAGGGGGGGATCGCAACGCAGTGAACTCATCACCATCGGCCGGAGCCCCACTGATTTGCAACTGAATGCCTTCAAACGCTATCGCCTCTCCCGGTGTATAGGCTACATTGGTCAGCGGCTGCAATGGTGTACCACCGTTGACAGCCGCACCATTTGAGCCGCGCGTTACACTGTAAGTTGTGGTGCCACCAGAGACCGTGAAGGTAATCACCGCGTCATCGGAAAAAGCATCATAGCTCGCCTGATTGGTTACCACAGGAGTTTGAGCCACACCGGTTCCGGTATTAACCGTCGCAGGAGGCACCGGGGTTGTCACGGTAAAATTATTCGGCACCTCAATATCAGTAAATAGCGTTTTACCGGAATCGCTGGCAGCCACATTTAAATCGTTGCCAATCGGGATAAACAGCTGCCCCTCATCACCCTGATAGCTAAAACCACCGCCAGAATCCCGCACAAAAGCTTGTGTGTTAGCCTGATAACCAGAAAAGAGGTATTCGTTATCTATTCCCTGCGTATTCACAAGCCCTAACAATTCATCCACTCGCTGCTGCAGCTCAGTGGCGATAGATTGACGGCTGCCAAAATCAAGCGCTCCATCCCCGGCCTGAACGGCCAGCTGTCGAACCGCCTGTAATGAATCGCCAATACTGCCCAGCACCGATTCTTCTATATTCAAGCGACTTGTCGCTCTATCCGCATTACTCTGATATTGATCCAGTAGTGCAACTTGACGCTTAAGTGCAATAATTTGCGGGGCTGCAATAGGGTCATCCGCTGGAGTCTCAACCCGTTTCCCTGTCGCAATCTGCTCCTGCAGCCCATATACGTTTGCCTGCCCATCCTGCAGTGATCTCAATCCATTTAAAAAAGCCTGATGTGTAGAAATTCTCATACTCATATTAGGACCTGCTATCTCACCGCACTGATCAATGTGTCAAAAATACTGCGCGCAATACTAATCACCTGCGCTGAAGCGTTATAAGCCTGCTCAAATTCGATCAGCGAAGCCGCTTCTTCGTCCAGATTCACCCCCGACACCGATTGCTGCAACCCCTGGGATTGCGCCAACAGGACTTGACTGGCTGCAAGATCACGACGCGCCGTGCCGGTACGCGAACCGACCTCCTGAGCAAATACTCCGTAGGCTGCCTCGGCCGTCAGCTTACCGTTACTCAACAGCTCCGTGGTCTGCACTTTGGTTAATGCCAGACCAATCCGATTATCGAGCACCCCGCCGGTGTTGTAGTCCACGCTGAAGCTATCACCATTGGCCGGGTTGCCGGTAATAGCCACCTGAAAACCAAAACTGGCGGGCAAAATACCGTTTGGTGGTGCCGGAGGATAGGTCAAACCAGTCTGCGGCGTCGCCAATGGAACAGGCGAAGCTGGGTTGGTGTTATCCAAAATGTCGTAGGTCGTAGGACTGGTAAATTGAATGACCACCGGTGGTGTTAATTGCTTTGCCGTTGTCGTAAAAAACGCAGACGCTTTATTAGTCACCTCGCCTGCACTAATACTGGCAGTACCGGTATTGCTGGTGCCCGTAATCGTACGCACCGGCGATGCTAACGCCAGAAATTCGGCACGCTCAACCTGCACCGCAATATCATTGGAAAAACCACGTGTCGGCTGCAGCACAAAACTATCGCCTGCTGAAAAGCTCCCCGAAGGCCGAGTCAAGTCAATCGTCAAGCCATCCACTACCACGGAAGCGCTACCGCTGGAGGGCGGTGGAGGAGTCCCGGAAAAAGTTAACGTCCCGGTCACACTTGGATCCAGCGCGGCATTTTGTTTGCCATCACTGAGACGAGTTAACACGTAGGTATTAGCCGCCGTAAAGGTCAAACTGTAATCACTGGTGGTCAATTTCGAGAGGTCAGAAATCGTAACACTGACCACCTGATCCTGTTGACCCACGTTGTTAGGACTGGCAATGGTTCGATTACTTACGGTGGCAGGATCATTAATATCTGTAAACAGATCACCACCCAGATTATCTTCCAAGTCCATGCCCAAATTATGGGCGCTATTAAGTGCACCACTAATACCCAGCGCCACCCGCCCCATATTATTCAAAGCATTATCGATAATACCGTATTGCGCATCGAGTAAACCACCTAACAACCCACCACCCAGTGAATTACCCACCACCGTTTTAGCGCCCGAGTCCGTCTGAATAGCCAGCTCCCTTACGGCAGGATTATCAGGATCAACCTGAGTCGTTAATGAAAATACATCCGTACCCACCACCAATGGTTGACCGCTACCAATCGAAATTGAAATACTGTTATTTTCCATCGGTACAACTCTTACATCCACCAGTTTGGAAAGGTCTCGTAACGCCTGATCCCGCTGATCAAGCAAGTCATTAGGTTCGCCGCCACTATTAATGGCCACATTGATTTGATTGTTTAATTCCCCAATCTCTTTGGCCAGAGTAGATACCTCTACCACGACGGCCTCAACCTGCTGACCAATATTATTTTGCAACGTCAACAGCTGATCCTGCAGGCCTTGAAATTTTTCCGCCAGGTTGTTAGCCGTCGACAAAAACACCTGCCGCGCTTCAATTGATGAAGGGTCGTCCACCGCTGATTGCAAGCTAGAATAGAAAGTGGACAAATTACCCGATAGACCACTGTTAGCATTGGAAAACAACTGATCAAGCTGATCCATCACAGCGCTGAAGGTTTCTGCTTTACCAAACGCGGAAATATCACTGCGCTCACTGGCGACCATAAACTGGTTAGTAATACGGCGAACAGTATCCACCTCAGCACCAGTACCGAGGAAAAACCCGCCCAAGGACTCAGGAGTACGCGTACCAAAATCAACCGTTTGCCGACTATAGCCTTCGGTATTGACGTTAGTAATATTTTGACCGGTAACGCTCAGCCCGATGCGGTTGCTGTTAAGCCCGGATAAACCAATGTTAAGCAAGTCTGTCATATTACTACCCTGTTACTCCGACAGACTTTTGTAAGTCTGTACGCCTTGCTGCTGCTGTGCGTTTAGAGATGATGCTTCAACGCTATCAGATCCACCCACAGCCTGATGCTGATCAACAAAATCACCCAACTGTTTCACCAGCATATCGGCCATGCCAAGTCCGCGGCCCTGCGTCATACTAAGACTGATTTGCTGGTCATACATATCCCGGTACATATTGGATTGCTGGCTACCGAGAAAGTCTTCATCAGAGAAAGCTTCGTTGGCCTTACGCATGCTTTTGAGCACCATATTCATAAAGATGGACTCAAATTGCTGAGCCACTTCACGCAAGGCACCCTCACTATCCTCCTGTGCTTGCAGCTTGATTTTTTCCAAACTGGCCAGGTCGGTATAAGCCTTAGTATTGGCCATCTGTCCTTGCATACTGGACAGCTGAGTCTGTGCTGAAAAATCAGTATTCATATTAGGGCCTATATCACGACAATGCTGGCTTGTAATGCGCCAGCTTGTTTCAATGCTTCCAGAATCGCCATCAAATCGCCTGGCGCTGCGCCCACCTGATTAACCGCCTGTACAATTTCATCCAGCGAAATACCCGGATTGAATACAAAGGCACGGCTGTCGCCTTCCTGAATGCCAATCTGTGAACTCGGTGTAACCACAGTGTCGCCATCAGCAAAGGCATTGGGCTGGCTGACTTGAGGATTTTCTGAAATGGTCACCGTCAAGTTGCCGTGAGTAATAGCAGCTGGAGACACCCGTACATGTTTACCGATCACAATGGTACCGGTGCGCGAGTTAATAATAATTTTGGCGACGGCTTCGGCAGGATCGATTTCCAGGTTTTCCAGCACCGACAGATAGGTTACTCGCTGTGACCGGTCACGCGGTGCCGTCACTTGAATAGAGGTGGAATCCAGCGCAAAGGCCGTATTGGCACCGAGCAAATGATTGATTTTATCCGACACCCGTTTAGCCGTGGTGAAATCAGGCGCATTAAGGTTAAACGTCAGCGTATCACTGTGAGCAAAACCATTAGGGACAGCCCGTTCAACGGTCGCGCCATTCGGTACACGACCGACACTGGGCACATTCACGGTAATACGTGAGCCATCGGCACCCTGTGCGCCAAAACCACCCACCACCAAGTTACCCTGAGCAATGGCGTAGATTTGTCCGTCCAGACCTTTGAGCGGCGTAATGATTAACGTGCCACCACGCAGGCTTTTCGAGTCTCCCAAAGAAGACACCGTTACATCAATTTGCTGACCCGGTTTGGCAAAAGACTGAAGGTCCGCGTGCACGGCAACAGCGGCAACATTTTTAGGATTAGGGGTCACGCCGGCAGGCAACACAATGCCAAACTGAGCCAGCATGTTTTTAAAGGATTGTTTGGTAAACGCCGTTTTATCGCCCGTACCACCAAGACCGACGACCAGACCGTAACCAAGCAATTGGTTAGTTCGCACCCCCTCCACGCTAGCCAGATCCTTCAGACGCTCAGCCATCACCGATTGGCAAAAACACAACGTGCACAACACCAACAGGCATTTATTAAGCACGGGTTTTATGGATGATTTATTAATCATTAGTATGCTCATGAGCTTTGCCTAGAAGGGCCACAATTGGCCAATAAAGAATTTTGATAACCAACCCGGCTCATTGGAGTTAGCGAAGCTGCCGGTACCACTGTAGGTAATACGCGCATCGGCCAGCTTGGTAGACGGCACGACGTTTTCTGGCGAAATGTCTTCATAACGCACCATGCCACTAATACGGATATATTCATCGCCGGTATTGAGCGTCATCCATTTTTCACCGCGCACACGCAATACGCCATTAGGCAGCACATCGGTGACCGTCACCGTGATGTTGCCCGACAGGCTGTTGCTTTGATCGCTTTCCGCTGCGCCCTTGGTGGCACTGCTGCCCTTGACAGTAGCCGCCAAATCAGCCGTATTTGTGAAGGGATTTGGCAAAACCGGATTCTCGAATGAATGATCGGAACTTTTATCCATCTCGGTTTCCGCTTTTTTAGAGGCGGTAGTTTTCTCGATCAGATTAACGGTCAGGATATCGCCCACATGACGTGCCTTGCGGTCAACAAAGTAGGATACCCGCTGATAGGATTGATAAATGGCCCCCTGCGATGACTGGTTTTGCACGCTGTAATCGGGCATAACCGGCGCATAGGCTGGATCATTAGGCTTGGCATTGCGCGCAGCTGTACAACCCGTTAACAGAAAAACGCTAGCGATACTGGCCACGGCCAAAGCTTTTGCTGTTTTAAAACCTGTCGTTGCCATTGCGCTCACCTGCTTTACCCTAAATAACCGTTATAAACTCTTACTTATAAACTCAGACTTACAAACTTTGCGTTACGAATTGCAGCATCTGATCAGAAGTTGAAATCACCTTGGTGTTCATCTCATAGGCACGCTGGGTAGTAATCATGTTGACCAACTCTTCCACGATATTAACGTTAGAGCCTTCCAGCACACCTTGCTCAATGGAGCCAAGACCACTCAAACCTGGCGTGCCTGCGGTAGGGGAACCAGTGGCAGCGGTCTCTTTGTACATATTGCCGCCAATCGCTTGCAGCCCAGTCGGATTGATAAAATCTACCAGCTGAATATTGCCGACTTGCGTCGGCGTTGAACTACCTGCAACCGTGGCGCTAACCACACCATCACTACCAATAGTAATATTTAGCGTGTTGTCAGGAATGGTGATCGAAGGCTGTATGGGGAAACCCTGTGCATTCACTAGTTCACCGGTAGAACTGAGTTGCAGTTGTCCATCACGGGTATACCCCGTTTCACCATCGGGCAATAATACCTGCAAATAACCACGGCCATTAATACCGATATCCAGGGGCTGATCGGTCACTGACAGATTACCGGCGGTATGCAGCTTTTGAGTCGCCACTGTTCTAACACCGGTACCTGTTTGCAGGCCTGAGGGCAACTCTGTGGACTGAGAGGATTGCGCGCCAGGCTGTTTGTCTACCTGATATAGCAAATCCTGAAAAACAGCCCGCTCACGCTTATAGCCGGTAGTGCTAACGTTAGCCAGGTTATTGGATATACTGGCCATCGCCTTATCCTGTGCACTTAAACCTGTTTTACTAATCCAGAGTGAAGCTAGCATAATATTTCTCCAATCAAGCCCGGTGAGGCTTCCTTTACATCTATGTTTAAACGGCTTTATTAAGTACCTGCTAATTGCCGCTTAGCATTTTATTGTCAATTAATTGATCTTTTTGATGCCGTTACTAAGACAAGTGCAAAAGTCGTGCCGAAGCTTCAGAATTTTCTTCTGCTGTTTTCATCATCTTCACGTGTAGCTCAAATTGGCGTGACAGACTGATCAGTTCGGTCAGTGCTTCCACGGCATTAACATTACTGCCCTCAAGAAACCCCACACTAACGCCAACCGCCGCATCAGCAGGCGCTTCCTGACCATTACGCTGCCGCATCAAGCCATCACTGCCTTTATAAATATCAGCACCTTCAGGATTAACCAGCTTGATCCGATCCACCTGCGACAACGCGCCTGGAGTCGCACCCAGACCTTGAATCGAAATAGTGCCATCCTCACCAATGGTGATTTTTTCAAAGGGAGGCAATGCAATGGGACCACCCTGCCCCATTACCGGCAAACCGTTGCCGCTACGCAACATGCCCAACGAATCCACCTTCATGTCACCCGCGCGGGTATAGGCTTCGCTACCATCGGCAGCTTGTACCGCTATCCAGCCCCCACCATTAACGGCGACATCCAGTTCATTGCCCGTTTCAATCAAGGCGCCATTGGCGTAGTTAGTGCCCGGGTTTTCCTCCATCGCGTAGACACGCGAGGCATGGGTTTCACCATAAACCGGCATAGAGCGGGCCTGAGCATAGTCACTACGAAAACCCGTAGTGGACACATTCGCCAAATTATTGGCGTGAATGGCGGTGCCGCGCGCATTTTGAATGGCGCCGCTCATTGCAATATAAAGTGATTTATCCATGCTCTTTCTCCATCAACCTATTTCTTATCAACCATTGTTCAGTTGCTTATCTAACAAATCAGCGACTCAATTATCGAATCTGTAGAATCGCCTGCGTTACCGTGGATTCCGTCTCAATCGCCCGGGCATTTGCCTGGTAGTTACGCTGCGCCAGAATCAGACTTACCAGCTCTTGAGACAAATCCACATTGGATTCCTCCAGGGCACCCGACTGAATCACACCTAACGAGGAGCTACCTGCCGTACCGACAATGGCGTTACCGGAATCAAAAGATTCTGCCCACTGCGTGTTACCCTGTGGAGAAAGACCTTCCACGTTGCTGAAGTTAGCCAATGCCACCTGCCCTAAAATCCGTGACTGGCCATTGGTATAACGCGCGAAGACACCACCCGTTCTGGAAATATCAACCCCGGTCAACAAACCCGTCGCAAAACCATTCTGGTTAACATCATTCACCGCAAACACACTACCAAATTGCGTGGTGCCCGTAAGGTTAATGGTAAAGTTAGAGGTGGTCGGAGGTGTCGTTGGCGCCTCATCATCCGCAGCACCGGGTAACTCGGTTCCGTTATAGGCGCCGTTGGAATCGACTGGCACCCAACCGTCAACCCGAAGAGTGGCCGGAGTTGTGCTGGCTAAAGACCCATCGTCAGTAAAGTTAAGAACATAGGACTGGCGTGTTGGCGTGGTAGTGTCATCCGCTTGAGTACCGCCCGTTGGCGGGGTACCCGTAGCGCCAGGACGCCCTATATCCTGACCATCAATCTGCACATACATAGTCCACTGATTAGTGGCCGGGGCAGGATCCTTAACAAAATACTTGGTCATCACATGGGAGTTACCCTGACTATCAAATACCGATACTGATGTCGCAGAGTTATAGGTATTCTGATCGGTCGGATCAAACGGTGTCGTGGCGGGTGAAGTTTCACGAGAATCCAGGTTCAGCAAACCATTCATATTCGTGGTCTGAATAGGCGGCAAGTTATCGGTAACCACTCGCAGGTCCGCCAACTGGCCAGAAATAGAACCGTTAGCCGAGGCGGGAAAACCCTGCAAAACAGCGCCCGAGTTATCGACGATATTACCGGTATTATCAACACCAAAAGCGCCGTTACGAGTATAAAGCTGCTGACCCTGGGAATTAACAATAAAGAAACCATTGCCGTTAATCGCCAGATCCAGTGCATTACTGGTAAAGGCTAAATTACCCTGTGAAAAATCCTGTTCCACATCGGTAAGGGAAACACCATTACCAATAGCGTTTGCACCACCACCCAGTACCGAGCTGGCATATACATCACCAAACTCTGCGCTAGATGCTTTAAAACCCGTGGTGCTGGCGTTGGCAATATTGTTGCCAGTCACATTAAGTGCTGCTGCTGCTGCCTGAAGACCTGAAAGTGCGGTATTAAAAGCCATGATGACTCTCCTTTTCTAAAAACTGTTTAGCGTATTTGAAGTACATCAGATAAAAATGCGATTTTTGATTGGCCATCCAAATTCAACAAAGTGCCACCTTTTTGATCCAGCGTGACACTGTTGACATTAAAATTAATGGCTGTTGGAACCTCTGTACTCTTTCCATTGATACTGGCCTGAGCAACAACGCTGTATTCGCCAGCAGGCATCACTTCACCACTATCGCCAATCCCGTCCCAGCTGAAGGCAAGATTACTTTTTTCGTGCGCACCTAGCGGCAACTCGCGAACCAACGCCCCTTTATCATTGAAAATATTTAGTGTTACTGACGTAGCATCACCTGGCAGCGCCACCGTCCCCGTCAAAGGCTCACCCATTTTCATAGATCCGGTATCGGCAGCAATCAAAACGTTGCGCCCCACCATCGAAGTTGCCTGCAGCGCCTGGCTAGAAAGCATGCTCTGAGAGAAACTATTAAAAGAATCATTCAGATCCTGAATACCCTGCACCGACTCCAACTGAGCCAGTTGCGACATAAACTCAGAACCATCCTGTGGTTTCAACGGATCCTGATTTTCAAGCTGGGCCACCAACAGAGTCAGAAAGTCCGTTTTTTTATCGTCTTCCTGCTTGGTATTTGTTTTTGCATTGATGCGATCCAGAATACTCGACGCATCAACTCCTTGTACTTCGCTCATCTCAAACTCCTCGCTTTAGCGTTACTGACCAAGTGTCAGTACCTTCTGCATCATTTGCTTAGCGGTATTCATAATTTCAACATTGGTTTGATAGGCGCGTGATGCTGAGATCATATCGGCCATTTCAGAAACAACGTCCACGTTGGGGTAGTACACATAACCCTCGGCATCCGCCTCTGGGTGATCGGGCTGATACTTCTGACGCAGATCAGCCTGACTCTCGACAATGCCGTCAACCTTAACGCCGTAACCGGCTGACATGTTGTTGAAGTCATTGCCAAAACCACTACCGAAGGCATCCTGATTAACCTGATCACGAATCACGGAAAAAACCGGATGGCGAGCACGGTAGGTTTCACCAGTGCTGCTGCTGACACTTTCTGCGTTAGCGATATTACTGGCCACGGTATTCAGGCGGATAGACTGCGCCGACATACCGCTGCCAGCAAGATCGAAGATATTGGCAAGAGACATGCGCTTACTCTCCTCTAATCGCGCTCATTAAGCCGCGAAATTTACTGTTTAAAAAAGTGAAACTGGATTGGAAAGCAATGGCGTTATCGGTGTATTCGGCCTGCTCGATCTGTAAATCCACCGTGTTACCATCAATCGAAGGCTGCATGGGCGTGCGGTATTGAAGGTCTGAACCTAACCCCATTTCGCCAGCCGTCGAGATGTGGCGAGCATTGGTTCGTTTGATTGCGACACCCTGCTGACCTTTGGCCTGCGCCAACAGATCACCAAAGTCCATATCGCGTGACTGGTAGCCCGGGGTATCCGCATTGGCAATATTGTTTGCCAACACTTCAGCGCGCTGACTTCTTAATGCCAGTGCCTGATCGTGTATACCCAGTGCTGCTTCAAAATTAATGGCCATGATTGCCTCCAAAAAATCAATTACGCTCTCACTAATGCAGAATGCGTGCCAACAATAATTACTGTTGTTATTCAGGCAGTTACGATAAACAACCACTAAAGAAGTCCATAAACGGCAAGTCCATTCCGCTTATTAACAGAGTCGAAGTGGCAAGCCTGTTCCTGCCTAGCCAATCATTAACTAGAGGTATCTGCCCGAGAGAAAATACAGCAACAACAAAAGTGATCTGCACGACTTATAGGTGAGTGAGTTCAGAGTTGGTTATTAATGCCCTCTGCACATCAATAACAAAAAAGTTAAAAATCCACAGAGACAAAACACGGCACAAAACTTGCTAATAATTTAAGTAACTACACTAACCGCCAAAAATACGGCACGCTTTTTCACGTTGACCTCAACGACAAAAGTGAGCCACACAGGCAAGACCATGAAAAAGACACATTTTTATAGCGCATTATTATTGGCAAACAGTCTACTGATGAGCGGTTTGGCGCAGGCGATTACCTCGCCGCAAACCATCTCCACGACCGTACACCGTTATGTGGACAAACTGCTCAAAGAGCACAAGTTCACTAACAACGGCCAGCAACGCATTGAATTTGATGTCGCCAGAATTGACCCCAATCTGCGTATGCCCAGCTGCTCAAAAACATTGAGTTTGAAAAAAAATGAACCGCGCTTGCTGGGCCGCATCAGCGTTCAAGTACGCTGTAATGGCAATAAGCCCTGGCAAATTTATGTTCCGGTCACCATCAAGGCTTTCCAGAAAGTAGTCACGGCAACAACACCGCTAGCCCGAGAACAGCGACTTGAAGCAGGCCTGATTGAACTGACAGAAAAAGAAGTTTCACGCCTGACGCAGGGTTACTTCAGCTCCGTAGCGGCCGTTACGGGCAAATCATTGAAACGCCCCGTACCCATGAATGGTGTCATCCAGCCCAATATGTTAGTCGAAACCATGGTGATCAAACGTGGTGACGAAGTGATGATTATTGCAAAAACTGGCGCGCTATCCGTGAGAAGCGCAGGCATAGCCGTCAGCAATGGCCGGGTTGGCCAGCAAATTCAGGTTAAAAACAAAGCCTCCAAACGCATCATTACCGCACGTGTCATTAACGGAAAATTGGTTGAGGTAGTTATGTAGCGATGCAAGATCACAACAATTAAATAGTTTTGAAAAAATGATTCTCAGCGCAGATAATACAGTCATTGTGTAGCGGCCTTGAGCGGCGTTAAAAGTAACGATAGAAGACAGTAATAAAAAGCAAAAAAGTTTTAAAGTTACGCTCAATACAGCCGATAATTAAACTACACACACTAGGACGTAGTGACATGGTTAACGAAATCAACAGTTTGACACATAGCTCGATCAGCACTTCTGGCAAGAAGTCTGAGCGTGTCGAAACTGTTAGCGCCGAGAATCCACAGCAGGCCGCATCACAAAATGAAGCGACCAAAGAGACTATTGAGATCAGTTCTCAAGCTCAACTGCTGGGCAGGCTCGAAGCGCAAATCAAAGATTTACCCGAAGTCGATCAGTCTCGCGTGGACGCTCTTCGCGATCAGATCAATCAGGGTACCTACGAGATAGACAGCTCCAGCTTAGCTCAACGCATCATTGATCTTGAGTTATAGATAAGTTGACGTGGCCACTGCCACGCCAAAACATGCTGGAGAATCACTATGGCGACACCTACCGCCCTTTCATCATCCATGACTCAGGCTATTGAGTTACTGGAATCTCTCAACACCCTATTAATGGTTGAACGCACCGCCCTCAAGGATCGCGACACCGCAAATATCAAATCGCTGCTGGAACAAAAAACCGGTCTATTAAAAGAGCTGGAAGCAAACGCGACTCAACGTAGCCAATTACTGACTCAATCTGGTTTTAATGGCGATGAACAGGGCATGAACGCCTACCTTGAATCATTACCCGCCACCGCATCCGCCTTGATCAATCAATGGCAAATACTTAAAGATAAGTTGCTCAGCTGTAAAGAAGCCAACCAGATCAATGGCAGTATCGTCAATCGCTCACGAGCACAGGTTGAGTCGTTGCTCAACATTATGCGTGGCCAATCAGGCACGCAAAAAATCTATACCGGCGCAGGTAAATCCAGCCTTGTGGGTGGAGGCCATTCACTGGCTAAGGCTTGATCGAAACGTTCTTGGTGACAGATGTTTGCATAACCGCGGCGGACATCTACACTTGAGCCAACGATTTATAACAGCCACTTAAACTCAACCTGACATAAAATCTATGGCACTGGAAGTGAAAAACGAAGCCGACGACGACGAACAAGGTATTATCGGCGTCCGTAGCCTGACCAATAAACAACAAATTTTCAGCATTCTGTCGTCTGTCCAAAAATCTCGCACGCCTCTTACCATTAAGTTTGAGAACAGCGAAAAATACTACACCAGTATCATTCTCAAAACGGAACTTGATAAAAACCATCTGATCATTGATGAAATTGCGCCCGAAGATGGCCATGTACTGGCATTACAAAATCAACCCTTTTCGATTCGCGGCAGTCACGGTGGCGTCAGTTTATTTTTCCGCCCCAACGTTATCAGTGGCTCCAGCTCAGAGAACGGCATTGCCTTTTACAGCATTGCCCTACCCGAGGAGATGGTTTACCAACAGCGCCGTGGCTCTTTCAGAGCCCAGGTGCCTAGACAGCTAAGCACACAGGCCACACTATCATCAGACCGACAGCCTCAACCACTCAGCGGTCGTTTATTCGACATTTCTATCACCGGATGCCGCATAAACTTTGAAGGTGAAGTTAATCAGGATTTAGTGCGCGGGGACATTTTTGAGCGCGCTGAAATCATCCTACCTGATGGCGACAAACTCAGTTATGCGCTGAAGTTAAAACACGCCTTTTACGGTCGCGAAAACAACGAAACCAGCTGTGGTTTTGAGTTTTTAGAAATCGATAAAATCGGGCAACGTCTGGTCGATCGCTTTGTCTATTTTCTACAACGCGAAGCTCGCCGCCTGGAAACAAAGTAATCGCTTTTCCGGCGCTAGTTCCGGCAAAACTATTAAAGTATCAGCGACGGCGTTAGAACAACTCTAACGCTCGCAATTTTTGTACATCTTCAGGTCGATCCACATCCCAGCGTTCAGGTAATTCGTGCCATTCACAATTTAACGCCTGCAAACGATGTCGTGTTTGCAGCAATACTTGATCACTGCCCCAATCAACGTTACTGAATACCTGCGGAACAGCGCGGCGCATACCAATCAGCACATAACCGCCATCACTGGCTGGCCCCAACACCACCTCAGAACCCTCATACAAAGCCTGTAACGCAGATTCGATATAGCCCGCATCCAACTGCGGACAATCACTGCCAACAATCAGCACCACATCACAGCGCTCTAACACCACTGTAACCGCGTTGGCCATGCGCTCACCAAGATCAGCTCCCCGCTGTACATGCGCTGAATTAACCGCCGGAGATAAATCGTCAAAAAAGCTCGAAGCGGTATTTTGATCACGCCAAAGTTCTACTGACGCTAGCTGTGCCGTATTCAATGATCGCCAGGTATGACGTACCAATTGCTGATGTAATTGCAGCGCGCCCTGCTCACCCAGCGCCGGAATCAACCGCGTTTTAACATGCCCTGCTATGGGAATTTTGGCAAATTGCACAATACATGCATTGGGGTATTTCATGATGATTGTGAGCCAGTTTTGGCGGATGGGCATGTAGCGACCGGCGCAATCGGTTGCGGTGAACGCGAGGGATAATAACGAGCCACCAGCTCAGCCGGTGACGCACCGAGAAAATAACGTAAACGTAATTCCCACATCAGCACGATGGTACGCACAATACCGGACTGTTCCCAGCGACGGCTGGAGGTTCTAACCGGTTCATTAATACACAGCGGCGCTGTGATACGCCGCAAGCGTTTGCACAGTTCGATATCTTCCATTAATGGAATGGAGGCAAAACCGGCCTCTTGCTCAAACACCTCTCGATGCACAAACAACGCCTGATCACCCGTTGCGATGCCGGTGACTTTAGAGCGCACATTAATGCAGCTCTCAATAACTCGAAACAACCCATGCTGGCCGCTCAGCGCCACATTAAAGCGCCCCCAAACAGCCGTTTTATTATTTTGTGCGATTTGAATGTGCTGCAACCAACCACTGGATATTTCCGGCAGCCAGGTATCGGCATGCAAAAACAAGAGCCAATCACCGCTCGCGTGTTTGGCTCCGGCGTTCATTTGTAGTGCTCGACCGGGCGTGGCAGAAAGCGTTACATCACAAAGTGGCTCGGCGATAGAAAAACTGTCATCCGTACTACCGCCATCCACTACAATAAGCTGATGCCCGGCCTGACGCAGCGGTTGCAAAGAAGATAAAAAATCCGCCAGTGCCGATGCCTCATTGAGTACCGGCACAATAATGCTTAGTTTTACGGATAAGGATTTCATTAGCGTATGGCCTACTCCAGCGCGCCGCCGCAACTACTACCCTGTCCTGCGGTACAACCATAACAATGATCGGCAATGGCAACAGGTCGGCCGTTTATATCCAGCGCCATTAAATCTCGTAGGTGAGTTATTTCTTTGTTCGTGCTGATCATTGGCATATGTAGCATCTGATTAAAATCGCAGTCATAGACATGGCCCTGCCAATCGACACTCACCAACGAACGACACATCAAGGTGTGCAGATTTTCGGCATCGTAATTATCCTTCAGCAACGTCATGTATTCATGAAACTGGCCCTTGGATAACAGCATGCTGCCAAAGCGGCTGATGGGCATATTGGTGATCACAAACAGCTCATCAAACTCAACGCCATGGCGACTTTCTAATTCACGCTGGTAATCCGCCTTGAGCGCCATTTGTGGTGGTGGCAAAGACAGGCCAGAGGGGTTAAATACCAGGTTTAGATTTAGATCGCTGCCCGCTTTACCATAGCCCAATTTATTCAGCATTTTGAGCGCTGAAATGCTGTCCTGATAAACGCCTTTGCCACGCTGTTTATCAACATTTTGTTCGGCATAACAGGGCAAAGATGCGGTAATTTCGACACCCTGTTCAGCCAGAAACGCGGCGGTATTTTCATAACCCGGCTCCAGCAGAATCGTCAGATTACAACGATCCATTACATTCACACCCAGCTTACGGGCCTCGGTGACTAAATATTCAAAATGTGGATTCATTTCCGGTGCGCCACCGGTCAAATCCAGCTCACGAACACCATGTGTTGCCAGGAACTCCAACACCAACTCAATGGTCGCTCGATCCATTAACTCCGTTCGACGCGGCCCGGCGTTCACATGACAATGTACGCAACTCAAGTTACACAAATAGCCCAGGTTAACCTGCAGTTTTTCCAGCTTGCTACGGTTAACTTTAGGGAAGTTTGTGACTTCCAGCAGCGGGCGGGTATCGAGCATAATAAAAATCCAGTTAGAAGCTTGGCGACGTAAAATGGCATCATATAGCGCCTTCCAATCTATGGACAGTGACCGCACTGATTCATTCCTGAAACCACGTGCTAAACTCAGCAGGTAACCCTCGTACTCATAAGGTGACCCGTTTATGATCGCCCCTCGCAAACCTGTAATTGGCATTATTTGTGACGCCTTCGCGCGCGACGGCAACAGTGATCGTATGTTTCACGGTGTTGCCGCCGAATACGTTCGCGCGATACATCTTGGCACACGTTGTATGCCACTGCTGATACCGGTAACGATTGATGCTAAAACTGACTGGCAGGCCCTCTGCGACATGCTGGATGGATTATTACTCACCGGCAGCCGCACCAATGTACACCCTAAGCGTTATAGCGGCCCGGCCAGCAAAACCGGCACGCTTCACGATTTACAACGCGACTGCACCGTTTTCGGTCTGATTGACACAGCCATTCAACACAACATACCGGTATTTGGTATCTGCCGAGGCTTTCAGGAAATCAATGTCGCGCTGGGCGGCACTCTGCATCAGCAACTCACGAACCTCGAAGGAAAGCAGGATCACGCGGAACACATGGCTTTAATGCAGGACGCGCAATACCAGCCCTCTCATTCAATCACCCTGACTGAAGGTGGTTATTTACAAACACTACTTGGTCAGCAGCGTATCGAAGTCAACTCACTGCACAATCAAGGCATTAACCAGCTGGCTGCGACATTGTCACAAGAGGCTATATCCGATGACGGTGTCGTTGAGGCCTTCAGTTTAGCGAACGAAAATCGTTTTTTGATGGCGGTGCAATGGCATCCAGAGTGGCATATCGACAATGATCCGGTATCGAAAAAGTTATTTAATGCCTTTGATCTTGCCGTGCATGACTATGCAAAACTAAAACATCGCATTAAAAACTAGTTTATTCGTTCTCATAATCACTACTCATGTGGCGAATAAAATTCGTTCTGCGTAAAATGATCGTCCATCATTATGCCCCGGTGGCACAGCTGGATAGCGCGGCCCCCTCCTAAGGGGCAGGTCACAGGTTCGAATCCTGTCCGGGGCGCCATTTTTAAAAATCTTTACTGATAGTGATCACTAACAGACAAAGCACTTAAGGACAATGTAAGGACATTTTACTCAGAATTTGTGGTTTTTTGGCTCAGTCTTCCCCTCTTCCGGCACGTCAATTGCCAGCTGCGCCAAGTATCACTAAAAGTGAGAAGAAATATCTACATTGTGTCGCAAACAGTCATTCATGGATAAGCAGCAATGTAATCCACGAAGGTCTTCTATGTGCCAACAACGGCCATTAAGCCAATGCAAAAAGCCCTGTATTAGACGAGACCCTTACTTTAGAAAATTGCCTAGCCGGATTCAAATAAGAGCGGGGAATAACCGCGATGTTCAATGCTAGCTAACTGAGTATGCAGATCACCACCCTCAGGGAGACGCTGACCAAACCAGCTTGGATGAGGTCGCCAGGTGTCAGCCCAAGTTTGGAGGTCGGCCGCTGGCATGGGCCGTGCGATACAGTAGCCTTGGGCCAATTCACAGCCGAGTTGCAGTAAAAGTTTACCGTGTTCTATCGTCTCCACGCCTTCTGCAATGACCTGACGACGGAAGGCCGTAGCCAGGCCCATAATACCCTTCAGAATTGCCAGGTCATCGGGGTTGTCTAGCATGTCGCGCACGAAACTACAGTCAATCTTAAGTTGGGTAGCAGGTAGGCGTTTGAGGTAAGTTAGCGACGAATAACCAGTACCGAAGTCATCCAATGCAAATTCCACTCCGATCTCCTGGCAAGCACGCATCACTCTCGCTACATGGGTAATATCTTCGAGTGCGCTGGTCTCCAGCACTTCCAGTACAAGGCATCTAGGTTCAACATCCGGTGTAGTCTTCAGCAGTGCCTGTAAACGCTTTACGAAATCAGCCTGCATCAATTGGTTTGCACCGACATTTACGCTCAACGGAATATTCAGCCCGGCATCTTGCCAGGCTTTCATCTGACCCAATGCCGTACCGATAACCCATTCGCCTATCTCAATGGCTAGCGAGTGATCCTCTATCAATGGCAGAAAATCGACTGGCAGCAGGAGACCTCTTTCTGGATGCTGCCAGCGGATCAAGGCCTCAGCGCCAATGACCTCACCGGTGCGCATGTTCACCTTGGGCTGATAGTAGAGTACTAATTCCTGCTCAGTCAGGGCGTAGCGGATACGTTCCAGTCTTTCGTGATTCCCCCTGGCATTACGGTCTTCATCTACGTTGAAGAAACTGTACTGATTCTTGCCCTTAAGTTTAGCCTGATACAAGGCCTGATCGGCTTGGCGCACAAGTTGGTCGGCATCCTCCGTTTCCGCCTGCGGGTAGAAGGTTACACCGATGCTACCCGATGGCTGAATCACGTAGTCGCCGATATGTACTGCCTGGGCAGCAGCGTCAAGCAGGCGCTTGAGAATCGGTATAGAGTCTTCCGTATTATCAAGGTCCGTTAGTACCGCGATGAACTCGTCACCGCCGAAACGAGCGATAGTGTCGCCTTCTCGCAAGGCCTGCTCCATTCTGGAGGCCAGTATAATTAGCAACTGGTCTCCAACCCCATGTCCATAGTGGTCGTTGATGGCTTTAAAACCATCCAGATCAATATAAGCCACCGCCAGCAGCTGCCCACGTCGTTTGACCTGAACTATGCTCTGGTGCAGGCGGTCGGTCAGCAGAGTACGGTTAGCTAGCCCCGTGAGAACGTCATGCGTAGCGCGGTGGGTGAGAGTTTCTTGTACTTGAATGAGTTCATGCTCGCGGTTTTTGCGCAGCACAACCTCCTCACACGTTTCCCGCCACCGACGATACGCAAACCAGCTAAGAAATATTGGGGAAACTAGGGCGCTGATAATAATCTCGTCTAGCTCCCAAACCTCATGCTGGCGAGTAAATTGGTACAGCAGATCAAACGCATCGAAACCGTGCAGGCTAAAACCAGCTATGACGATGCAGATAATCACAATAAAAATGTCGCGGACGAATGAAGAGCCGATCAGTTTTTTCATTAAAGGTCCTGAAAATTCATAAAACCAAAATAATGATAGGCTATCGTAGGACGATAACAAGCCCACACTACTAAGTTAATGAGAAGGACGTTTTATCGCCACTTTACATGAGGCTCGACACTGTAGGCTGCAGGTAGTCATAAAAGCACAACGACTATATTTGAAACAAAACATATAAGATTAGTTTCATGCACTAATGTCTTCTATGGGTCGAAAGCTGCCCTTAGCTGAGGTGTCGTATTGAATAGATTGGTATGCCGAAGAGAGTCCGCTCTGTGCCAATAGTGGACGCTCAATAATGCTTCAAGCAGGGGCGCCAGTTACGGTATACCTGCTGCCACGCCTTGCTGTCGGCATTACCAAAGCTCTGGTGAATTTAGTGATGCTGCACATTGGATCGTGCCTTTGATTGTTGATAATGTTCCTTCCTTTAATTCTATGGCCATCCAAGCCTCCGGATAATCAAGTTCATAGGGCGGCTTGAGACCGTGTCCTGATCTAAAACCCGTACGGGAGTAGTAGTTTGGGTCCCCTAGCACCAAGACAAACTTCGCATTGCGCTCTCTAAGAATTCCAAGCCCTTGTTCGATGAGTTCAGTACCAATACCACAACCTTGGGAATTCTTAACAACAGCCAAAGGTGCAAGGATATATGCGCCAGAAATATGTGTGCTATCAACTTTTACTGAGCTAAAAATTATATGACCCACAATGTTGTTATTTGATTCGGCGACCAGAGAAAGTATTGGGAGAGCCGTTGCATCTTCAAGAAGATCAATTGCTAATTGAGATACCGATTTTCCTTCAGCTTCTCCAAACGCCTCTAGGTGAACTTGACGGATAGAGTCTTTATCCTTCTCAGTTGATTCTCTTATTTGCATGGAATTGCCTACAAGCGTTTCTAAGCTAGTTATACTAACCGACTCTTCAATAAAGGTCGTATTTCATATTTTTATGAAGGTCCGCTATGGGTCGATAACAGCCCCTTAACCATCAATCCAACCAATAATCTGACCAGCTTCATGCCACAGGCTGCTTTGTGCCAACAGCGGCCTTTCTTGGAAATCCGTCTAAGTGTTGTCCAGTATCAAAAGCTTCACATCTTCAGTATGCGTTTAACCAACCTGCATTAATCTGCAACTTCATGACAATTATTAAGGTCAATATGTTAGTGGTTAGGCCTGATCACAGGCTTAGCGCAAACGAAGGAAAAACCGATGACAACATTGTTTCGAGCAGTATTGTTCTTATTTGTATTTTCTGAATCCGTCCTTGCCCAATCTTCTGATGAGAGTGACTACTTGTGCCATTCTCTCATTCCCCTGTTACCCGTGATGACACATCCGGCAATGCAAGAACCATTCAAGACCGAACAAGACCTCATCAATGATTTTACCAAAAGG
>Ga0209396_1002128_pt1 | contig 21060 bp, 13 predicted proteins | sample GOMGulsemesocosm_6_FD_184638 | JGI IMG/M metagenome (GOLD analysis project Ga0209396, IMG submission 184638) | Methane-oxidizing microbial communities from mesocosms in the Gulf of Mexico - GOM8C Gulf of Mexico (SPAdes) (version 2) | ecosystem: Environmental > Aquatic > Marine > Cold seeps...
TCGGTGTAGTATAATTCCTTTTTGAATTTCTAAAGGATATTCTAAGTATTTTTTTCCCCTAATGCTGTCTGCAATAAAGTTTCCGATTTTTAAATTGGCGTTATTTTGGGAAAGGTATATATGTGCTAAAAAATTCATGAGTCTAATTTATAAAAAGAGAATTAATAAATACAGTATCTAATTGTATATTTGTGAGAATAAAAAAAATAAACATGACCTTAATAAAATCGATATCAGGAATTAGAGGAACTATAGGTGGAGCAGTAGGAGAAAACTTAACTCCTGTTGATGCAGTGAAATTTGCTGCCGCTTATGGAACTTGGTTAAAGAATGATAGAAATAAAGATACATATAGAGTAGTTGTTGGTAGAGATGCTCGAATTTCGGGTAGTATGATTCAGGATTTAGTAATGAATACCTTAATAGGTTTAGGGATTCATGTAATTGATTTAGGTTTGTCAACTACACCTACAGTGGAGATAGCTGTCCCTTTAGAACATGCTGATGGAGGAATTATTTTAACAGCAAGTCATAACCCGAAACAATGGAATGCTTTAAAGTTACTTAATAGTAAAGGAGAGTTTTTAAATGGAGTAGAAGGAGCTAAAATTTTAGACATTGCTGAAAAGGATGGTTTTGATTTTGCTGAGGTTGATGGCTTAGGAAAAATCACTAAAAACGACGCTTATATTGATATTCATATTGATGAAGTGTTGGATTTAGATTTGGTAGATGCAGATGTAATTAAAAAAGCTGGTTTTAAAGTTGTAGTTGATGGTGTGAATTCTACTGGTGGAATAGCTATACCATTATTATTAGATCGTTTAGAAGTGCAAACCGTAAAATTATATTGTGAACCAAACGGAGAATTCCCGCATAATCCGGAGCCTTTAAAAGAAAATTTAACGGACATTTCAGAATTAGTTGTTAAAGAAAATGCTGATTTAGGAATTGTAGTAGATCCGGATGTTGATCGTTTGGCATTTATTTGCAATGATGGTGAAATGTTCGGCGAAGAATATACTTTAGTAGCTTGTGCTGATTATGTATTGAGTAAAACAAAAGGTAATACTGTTTCAAATATGTCATCATCAAGAGCTTTACGTGATGTTACTGAAAAGCATGGAGGAACTTATGAAGCTTCTGCAGTTGGGGAGGTGAATGTAGTAGAATTAATGAAAAAGAATAAAGCTATTATAGGTGGAGAAGGTAATGGAGGTATTATTTACCCATCATCTCATTATGGAAGAGATTCTTTAGTGGGTGTTGCCTTGTTTTTAACTCATTTAGCGGAAAAACAAATGACTGTACGTGAATTAAGAGATTCATATCCAAGTTATTTTATGAGTAAAAATAAAATTCAATTAACACCTCAGTTAGATGTTGATGGGATTTTAAAAGCAATGGAAGAAAAGTATGCTCATGAAAATATAGCTACAGTTGATGGAGTAAAAATTGACTTTGCTGAAAACTGGGTGCATTTAAGAAAGAGTAATACAGAGCCAATTATTAGAATATATACTGAAGCTAAGTCACAAGAAATTGCTGATGAACTGGCACAAAATATTATTAATGAGATAAAAGTAATCGCTAATATTTAAGAATTCTTTAACAATAAAGAGTAAGGAATAAGATTAACTTCGTCAGAACTAAATCATAAATAAAAAAAGCAATCATGAAAAAATTATTATTATCAATTTTTTGCCTTGGAATTATAGGGGTAACTAATGCTCAAATTCAAACACCTCAAGCGAGTCCCTCAGCAAAAGTTGAACAAAAAGTTGGCTTGACAGATGTAACTTTAGAGTATTCAAGACCAGGAGTAAAAGAAAGAAAAGTATTTGGAGGCTTAGTTCCTTTTGGGAAATTATGGAGAACAGGAGCAAATGCTAATACTAAAATTACTTTTTCTGACGATGTAAAAATTGCTGGACAAGAATTGAAGGCAGGTAGTTATGCTGTTTATACGAAACCATCGGCAACTACTTGGGAAGTGTATTTTTATAATGACACTAAAAATTGGGGAACTCCACAAAAATGGGATGACACTAAGGTTGTAGCAAAAACTACAGCAAAAGTGACAAGGTTGTCTTCTAATGTAGAATCTTTCACAATATCTATCGATGATCTTAAAAATGATTCTGCGGTAATTAATATTGCTTGGGAAAATACTTCAGTAGCAGTACCTTTTTCAGTTCCAACTGGTAAGAAAACGGTCGCAAATATAGAAAAGGCTATGAAAGGTCCTAGTGCAGGAGATTATTTTTCAGCAGCAAGATATTATTTAGAAGAAGGAAAATCTATTACAGAAGCTAAAACTTGGATTGATAAGGCTATTGATATGACTAAAGATAAGCCTAGATTTTGGTACTTAAGACAACAATCATTAATTTATGCTAAATCAGGATCAAAGAAAGAAGCTGTATCTATAGCTAAAGAATCTATGATGTTAGCAGAAAAAGCTGGTAATGCTGATTATGTAAAAATGAATAAAGACTCTATTAAAGAATGGAGTAAATAATTAACTACTTCTTTTAAAAAAAATAAAAAGAGCCAATATCAATGATATTGGCTCTTTTTATTTTTTGAATATTGAATTTACTTATTCTTTTTCAGGAGCTGCAAGGTAATTGCGATACTCATAGTGAGGAAGCATCCAAATAGATTTAGCCATAAATACGGCATCCAATCAAAAGACCATCCTATTATAACAATTATTTGTGTGATAATAGCTGCAACAAATACAGCTTGTGACTTAACTAGTTTAAAGAAAAAAGCCAGTAAGAAAATACCTAGGATGTTACCATAAAAAATGGAACCAATTATGTTAACTAACTGAATTAAATTTTCAAATAAAGTTCCATAACAGGCAAAAAATATTGCAAGAGCACCCCAACCGAAAGTAAACCATTTCGTTGCTTTTACATAATGTAAATCTTCTCTTTTTATTTTATGATTCCTTTTATATAAATCTATTGTTGTAGTAGTTGCTAAAGCATTTAACTCACTTGCGGTACTTGACATAGCTGCGCTAAGAATTACAGCCAATAGAAGGCCGATTAGTCCTTTTGGTATGTTATTTAATATAAAATTTAAAAACACGTAATCTTTATCATTTTTTTCGGCAACTATATTGGCTTTTGAAATAAGCTCTTTTGCTTGAATTCTATACTCTGAGTCTTTCTGGTTTAGTATTTTTCTAGTTTCATCATCGTTAACATCCAAATTAAAAATTAGCTGCTGATTTTCTGAGTGCTCTTGTTCTAGAGTTTTATATTCATTTGCGTATTCCGTTTGCAGTATTTGACTTTTTACTTTAGGATTAAAATGAATAGGGGAGGTATTGAATTGATAAAAGACAAAAACCATTACTCCAACAAGTAAAATGAAAAATTGCATTGGTATTTTAAGAGCAGCATTAAATAATAATCCTAACTGGCTTTCTTTAACCGATTTTCCAGATAAATACCTTTGTACTTGACTTTGGTCGGTTCCAAAATATGATAATGCTAAAAATGTTCCTCCAATGATTCCACTCCAAAATGTATATCTGTTTTCTAGATTAAACGAAAAATCTAACACTTTCATTTTTCCAGAAACTCCTGCGATATCTATTGCTTTACCGAAACTCACAGATTCAGGTAAATAACTAAGGATTAAGTAAAATGCAATAAACATTCCTGTCATAATTATAAACATTTGCTGTTTTTGCGTAACACTTACAGCCTTTGTTCCACCAGAAACGGTATATATTATTACCAAAACACCAATTATTAAGTTTAAGGTCTTTAAATCCCAACCTAAAATACTAGATAAAATTATAGCTGGTGCAAATATGGTAATACCTGCAGCTAACCCTCTTTGTATTAGAAATAAAATAGCTGCTAGAGTTCTTGTTTTTAAATCAAAACGTTGCTCTAGGTATTCATAAGCAGTAAAAACTTTTAACTTGTGGTAAATGGGTATAAATACTAAACAGATTATTACCATGGCTATCGGTAGTCCAAAGTAAAATTGCACAAATCCCATTCCGCTATGAAATGCTTGTCCAGGAGTTGATAAAAAAGTAATAGCACTTGCTTGAGTTGCCATAACCGATAAACCTATAGTCCACCATTTTCCATCACCTCCTTTTATATATTCTTTTATAGTTACTTGTCCTCTGGTTTTCCAGACACCATATATAACAATAAATAATAATGTTCCTATTAAAATAACCCAATCAAGTGCTTGCATATTAATTATATAATGAGGTTATTAAATAAAACAGCGCTATATAGATGGCATTTACCACCAGTACTACGGTGTATATTTTCTTCCAATGGTATTTTTTACTTTTCATTTTTTTCTTTTCCTAATGAAACTAAATTAGCAAATAGTCGGTAAGCACCAGTTACGCCAGCGGGGAATTCTCTAAAGAAACTTAATCCTGTGTATATATAATAACCTGAGCCATATTTAGCAACTAGTAGGCTTCCTTTCTTTTTTGATTCTCCTTCATCATGCATTGAAAGAATAGGAGTAAATGCTTTGTCCCATTCGTTAGGAAAATATAGTCCTCGTTCTTGTACCCATCCATTAAAATCTTTTTGAGTTATTTTATTTGGAGAATTTAATACTTCGTGATTTTGGTTGATAAAGGTAACTTCAGCAAATTCATCGGTAACTCTATCACGAGATAGTTTTAAAGGGTACGGTGCAATTTTATCAGTTTTTAAGCGATGACTTGTATTGTATTGTACAATCATATTTCCGCCATTTTTAACGTAGCTAAAAAGAACCTCCTGCTTGAATGTAATATCATTTAAAACATTGTAAGCTCTAATTCCTAAAATAATGGCATCATATTTTTTAATACTATTGGTAGTAATATCTTCAACATTGATGGTTTCTACAGTATATCCTATATGTTGTAAGCTTTCTACAGTTACGTCACCAGAACCTTTTATGTAACCAATTAACTGTCCTCTTTTCTCTATGTTAAGTTTTACCGCTCTTGCCTGAGAAGGTAAAAGAATCATCTGTTTAGGAATATGATCATAATTAATTTCAATTAATTTTTTATCATAAACCTTATTATTCATGATGATTTCAGAGCTAATAATACCTTCAGATTGTTCCTTCGTTGCAATAACATCAAAATTTAATGTTTTAGTTTCATTTTTATTTACTAATGAAAAAGCAATGTTTTCAGGAGTGACTTTCCATCCATTAGGAATGTTTAGCTTTAAATTTCCTGAGATACTATCCTTTCCAGCTTTAACGATAATATTTATTTTCTTTGGTTTTTGGCTGTTAAAAATATACACATCTTGTTCAAATGAAGAGCTTACTTCTGGTATAATTTGAAAGGATTCATAGATCTCTCCTTTTGCAGGGTCGGTATACTTATAGACGATATTCTTCACAAAAGTAATAGGTGTGTTTTCTATAATTAAATCAAACTTAATTACGGAAGACTTCGGGGTTTCTGGTAAACCAATATCTAATTTATTCTCAACATGGTACATTCCAGTAGTTCCTTTGTTTTTTAACCAATAAGGAGTAGTTAAACTCTCTCTTTTGGAGATGTATAAATCCAAATCTAATTTAAAGGGCTTGTTAGATAGTAAAGTTTTATTTTGAACATAATCTTTATTTGATAGTTCAATATTACTTAGTTTAATTGAGTTATTACCTCTGTGTATTACTTCAATAGCAATTTCTTTTTTCATTTTTAAATTGGCTGAAGGGGTTTTAGAAACACCTTCAAGGAATAATCCGCTACAGGCTTCAATAATTTGAGAAATTTCTTTTGTTTTTTGATTTTTCCAATGTTTATCTTCTATGTTTTGAATAAGGACATATGCCTTCATCAGCTCTTTTACATGAATAGAAGGGTCTTGGAAATTAAAATTGGCCTCAATACTTTTTAAAATCTTTCCTATTTCAACGCCTCCTTTAATTCTATTCCATGAGGTATCAATTCCTTCAAATAGCTTATTGTTGTTAGGGAAATCACCTTTTATATGTTCTAAATATTCTTGACGTTCTCCACGTGTACCTGAACTTCCAAACCCTTGGCATTTATGCTGACTTCTACTTAAAGCTGCAATTTCAGTATTGGATAAACCTTTAGAGGGATAGTATACACCAATGTCTACATTAATAAGTTTAGATTTATCGGCTTTGTTAAATTTCTCTCTGCTACCATAAAACCACCAAGAAGTATTGAATAATAATCGTTTAGGTTGCCAAGTATCATAATGTTCTAATTGATTAGGATATTCATTGGAGTCATTAGCTTTGTCAAAGGCCTCAACACTAAGCATAGCTGATGAGGTGTGATGGCCGTGAGTGGTACCTGGGCTTCGATGATCAAATCTATTAACAATCACATCTGGTCTGAACTTTCTAATTGCCCAAATCACATCACTTAAAACTTCTTTTTTATTCCAAATGGCTAATGTTTCATCAGGGTGTTTTGAGTACCCAAAATCATTAGCTCTTGTAAAAAATTGTTCACCACCATCTATTCGTCTAGCTGAAAGTAATTCTTGAGTACGTAAGACTCCCAGTGATTCTCTCAATTCAGGTCCTATTAAGTTTTGACCACCATCTCCTCTAGTAAGTGATAAGTATGCTGTCCTTGCATGTGTATTATTTGAAAGATATGAAATCAAACGTGTATTTTCATCATCAGGATGTGCGGCAACATATAAAACTGATCCTAGGAAGTTTAGTTTTTTAATTTTATCATGTATTTCAGAAGAGGATAATTTTTCTGGGTTTTGTGCTTTTAAACTAAAATTGATAACAATTGAAAAGATTAAAAGAAGGCTTAACTTAGGCATTTTTTTGTTGTTTGATCAAATATATTAAAACTATGAACCTTGGTGTGTTAATATTTTATTAATACGGTGTAAACAGGTAAAATAAATAATATTTAAAGTTTCTTTTTTATGTTAAAATTTGCTTTACAACATTTAAAGTGCCTTTTGCAACATATAGTTTTATAAGGATAATGTTGTATGTATATTTGACGAAGTAGTTAACTTATTATATAGGTTAATTATCAATATTGGTTAGTTTACAAAACCCTTTTTCTCCCCAAAGATTAGGGTTTTGTTTTTTTATAAACTTTCTAGTTTTACTAAACTACAGAAAATAATACCTAAACAACATATTTTAAGCATGTTACAACTAAGTGTGGTTTAACATCTTAATCTGTTATATATTTGAAGTATAATTGTTCATATAGAAGAATGTAATGTTTTTCAAGAAAAATTTAATATTGGTTAGTTAGTCAAAGCCTTCTTTTCCCAAAAAGAAGGCTTTTTTGATTTTAGTAATTAATAAAGGAGTTGTGGTTTTAAAGAGTTATTGGAGGGTTCTATATCTAAAAGGTCTTATAGTGTATTGATTTTGGTGAGGTTTATTTAATGTAGTGTGTTAGAAGTTAAGTGATAACTTATTTTGGTATATTAAATTTAATGTTAGAAAAGAAAATCAAAAACTCATGAAGTCTTTAGTGTTGTTTTAAATTGTTAAAAACAGTTTTTGATGTTTTAACCACAGATTTTAAAGCATTCACATCATAAAAAATAAAGCAATGTAAGTTTGTTATATATTTGAAGTATAATTATTTCGTAAAGAAAAATTTAATATTGGTTAGTTTAAAAGTCCTTATTTCCCCAAGTAAGGACTTTTTTTATGCTAAATTTAGTAGTTCCCTATAAACAACATTTACTGGTAAGCCAACAACTGTATTATAATTCCCTTCAATTTTAGAAATACCAATAGCACCAATCCATTCTTGTATACCATATGCACCAGCTTTGTCAAATGGTTTGTAATTTTCTATATAATAGTTTATCTCTTCTTTTGTAAGTTTTTTAAAAGTAACTTTAGTAACAGAAGCTACGGTTTTTTGAAATGTAGTGGTTTTAAAACATACGGATGTAATCACTTCATGCGTTGTATTACTCATTGAAGCTAACATTTCATAAGCTTCCTCTTCATCTCTTGGTTTTCCAAGTGCAGTGTCATTATGCCAAACAATGGTGTCACTTGTAATAAGGATATCATTTTCTTGTAATTCTTTTTCAAAAGGTAATGATTTTAACTGCGCTAAATAATCACTAATTTCAAAGTGTTTTAATTTTGGCGGATATACTTCGTCAACTTCTTTTAAACGAATTTCAAAATCTATCCCAAGTTCTTGGAAAAATTGCTGTCTTCTAGGTGATCCTGAAGCAAGAATGATGTGTTTGTTTTTTAATGCATCATATAACATATTAAATAAATTTTAAAAGAATCATAGAGCAGATCCCTAAAAACATTGTTATTTTTAAAATTAAGCTCAATTGTTTAAAATGTGATTTTGTTTTAGCTGACAATAATTTTATGCCACAGTAGGATAGTGGGCCTACAATTAAAAAGATAAAATAAAGTAGTAAAATTTGATTCTCGAATAAATACGTAATCACATAATATACTACTGCCATAATGGTTAGTACGCAAAAACCAAAAGCAACTTTTGTAGCTCTGTCTCTACCAATTGCAATAGGTAGAGTGTTGTATCCCGCTTTATAGTCGCCATCAACATCTTCTAAATCTTTTACTAATTCACGAACTAAATTTATTAAAAAAGCAAAAACAGCATAATCTACTAAAAATTTAAACATGAATAAATAAGCATCTCTACTATCTTGAGTTATCATTGGTGTAATTTCAAAAACCCCTACAATTAAAATGCTTAAAGCTACTAATAGTGAAACAACAATATTTCCAATGAGTATAGATTGCTTTAATGATGTAGCATACCAGTAGAGTAGTGCAGAGGTAATTAAAAATATTGTTGCGTAGCTGTTTTTATCAATTTGCCAAGTGGCATATATGCCTAAGGCGATTCCTACTACTGTAAACCCTATAAATAAGTTGTTAGCTAAATCTTCAGAAATGCTTTTCCCAACGATTACTTTGTTTGGTTTGTTTATGCTGTCTGCTTCAATATCATAAATATCATTGATGATGTATCCTGCAGCGGCAATAAAAACAGTTGCCAATACTAAACATGTAAATGAAGTAGTATCTAATGCAGTAATTAAATTGGCATTTTTAAATTGTGGTAAATCAAAAAAAACATATTTGATAACGCATTGGATAAATGCAATCATAAATAAGTTTTTGTAACGGATGAGGTTAAGTAAGTTCATTTTTTATAGAATTCAGTAAGGGGAACCTTATTTAGTTTTTATGATGCTTAGAGTAATGTTTTAGTTTAATGCCAAGCACTAGTCGTATTTAGCTTCAAATTGCGTCATCCATTTTCCTTGAACACGCATAACTTGTTCAATCACATCTCTACCACATCCTTTTCCTCCGTTGATAGGGGAGATGTATTCCGAGATATCTTTTATTTCTGGAGCAGCATCTTGCGGACAAGTAGCTAAGCCAACTTGTTGCATTACAGGTAAGTCAGGAATGTCGTCACCCATATACAGTACTTGCTCTGGAGAAATATTGTTTTTAGTACAATATTCTTCATACTGTAGCATTTTCTGGTGAGCTCCAAGAAAAATATCAGTAATACCTAAACCTTCCAAACGTTTACGAACACCTTCATTACTTCCTCCAGAAATAATACAAACATTGTATCCTGCAACTACAGCTGATTTTAATGCGTATCCGTCCTTAATACTCATGTTTCTGTACATTTCTCCTCCGGTGGTTACCATTATTGTACCATCAGTTAATACTCCATCTACATCAAAAATAAATGTAGTAATGTTATTCATAAGTTGCTTATAACTTGTTGCCATAGGTTTCTTGTATCGATTTGGTGAGTAATGTATAAATTTCTTGTTGGGTGGTTGTGTGTAAGTCTGCTAAATGTTGCTCTAGTACTTCTTGATCATTTCGCTTAGCAGGACCTGTTTGACTTTCTTCAGGAGAAAGTTGTATTGCTTTTTGAGCAGTTTCTAAAATTAGTGGCTTCAAAATATTAAAAGATAAGCTGTTCTCTTTGCAAATTTCTTCTCCTTTTTGGTATAAGTGATTTACAAAATTATTGACAAACACTGCTGCTATATGTAGTGCTTTACGTTGTTTTGAATTAATATGATATACGTTGTCAGAAATACTTTTAGCGATTGTTTCTAATAATTGTAAATCGTTTTTTTTCGTTGCTTCAATACATAATGGAATCGATTTAAAATTGACCTCTTTTCTCACAGTAAAAGTTTGTAGTGGGTAGAATACTCCAGTGTTATTGTTGTTTCCTATCTGATTCATCGCAACAGAACCCGAAGTGTGTACAACTAGTTTATTGTGAAACAGTAATTTTTTTGACAATGCTCCAATATTATCGTCCGAAACAGCAATTAGGTATACATCAGCATCTAATAATTCTGAAATAGATGTTGTTGTATTGGTTTTTTTTTTAAAATAGTCTAAGCTCTTTTCTGACCTATTATATACCTGAACAACAGTGGTGTTTTTAGCTATGTTAAAAGCATTAAATAAGTGTGTAGCAACATTTCCTGCGCCTAAAATAACTAGGTTTATCATAAAGCTAAAATAGGTGAATGGTAGCTTTTATGAAAGTAAAATGGTATATCTTTGTTTTTATGCAAAATGATATACAAAATAGGGCTGATATTGCTACATTGGTAAATGTGTTTTATACTAAAATTAGGGCTAATGATGAATTAGGACCAATTTTTAATAACGCAATAAAAGATTGGGATGCACATTTAATTCATTTAACTGATTTTTGGGAAAGTCAATTGTTTCGAAAAAATGTGTATTCAGGAAATCCACTTCAAAAACATGTCGAAGTTGATATGAGGAATAATAATGTTATAACGAACGATTTATTTGGGCTATGGTTGCAATTTTGGATAGGAACTTTAGATGAATTATTTTCGGGAGAAATAGCCGATTTAGCAAAAAGTAGAGCTCGGAATATTGCTAGTTTTTTATTTATGGAAATATTTAAAGCAAGAAACTAATTCGTTAAGTTTTTTTTAACAAATTATCCCACTGAATCATCCAATTAAAATCCGTATTTTCGCGTGAATTATTTTATTCTCTTTTCTTAAGAAAAACTTAAATAGTAATATATGAAATCTAAGTTAGCCCAAATAATATTTTCTACTCGTTTAATGGCTGTTTTATTTATTGTATTTGCAGCAGCAATGGCAACAGGAACTTTTTTAGATGCTAGTGCAGAAACATCGCCAACACCATATTCCAGAACTTTAGTTTACAATACTTGGTGGTTTGAAGGAATCATGATTTTATTTGTGATTAATTTTTTTGGAAACATTTTTAGATATCGATTAATACAACAAAAAAAGTGGTCAATATTATTAATGCACTTGTCATTTGTATTACTTATAATTGGTGCAGGAGTTACTCGTTATACTGGTTTTGAGGGAATGTTACCAATAACAGAAGGTGAATCCAATAATAAAATTCTTTCCGAACGAGTGTATTTAAAAACGTTTGTTGATGGAGAATTTAAAGTAAATGGAGAGTTACAACGTAGAGTACTTCCGGAGAAGGAATTATTACTTTCTGAAAAATTAGATAATTCATTTCAAATAAATTCTGATTATAAAGATCAAAAATTTACTATTGAATGTGTTAGTTTTATCGAGAATGCACATGAGACTTTAGTTGAAGATGAATCAGGTGACAGATATTATAAAATTGTTGAAGCTGGAGAAGGTGGTAGGCATGATCATTATTTAAAAGAAGGAACTATTGAAAGCATTCATAATGTATTATTCACTTTTAATAAACCAACTAATGGAGCTATTAATATTTCAGATATTGATGGGGAACAAGCTACTTTAACTTCACCATTCGAAGGAACAGTAATGCGTATGGCCGATCAGAAAAAAAGTCCTGTTCGTCAAGATAGTATTCAAAACTTACGATTATTATCATTATATGAAATTGGAGAAATGAAATTTGTATTACCCGAAAAGCCAATAAAAGGGACTTACAAAATAGTAAAAGCAGCAAATCCTAAAGAAGCGCGCGAAGATGCGTTAACATTGAAAATCACATCTAAAGGAGAATCTAAGGAAATAACAATACAAGGAGCTCAGGGAACTTCTAACCAAATGAAAACTGTAAAAGTAGGTGGGTTGGATTTTAATATGAGTTATGGCTCTAAAGAAATTGAATTGCCATTTAGTATTAAGTTAAACGATATTGTTGCTGAACGTTATCCTGGTACGGACCCTAGTACTTACGGTATTGGTTATAAGTCCTATGAAAGTAAAGTAACTGTAGAAGATGAGAAGTCCTTTGATGCGCGAATTTATATGAATAATGTATTGGATCATAAAGGCTATCGTTTTTTCCAATCAAGTATCGATTTTACGACTATGACTAAAAAGCAAAACAGTGACCCTGATGTTACAGTCCTTTCAGTAAATCATGATTTTTGGGGAACTTGGATTAGTTACATTGGATATTTTTTATTGTTTTTAGCGATGATAATAATATTGTTTGATAGTAATACTCGTTTTGGTACTTTGAAGGGAAAATTAAGAGAAATTAAAATTAAAAAACCTGGTTTAACAGTAATACTATTATTGTTATCATTCAATGGTTTTTCGCAAATAAAACATATAAAACTTTCAAAAGAAAAAGTAGATTCTATTATTCAAGCAAGGGCAATTCCTGCTGATGAAGCTGCAAAATTTGGGTCATTATTGATTCAGGATTTAGGAGGAAGGGTGAAACCTGTAAATACCTATGCTATTGAATTATTGCGTAAAGTAAGTAAAGAAGATACATATGCAGGTTTAGATGCGAATCAAGTGTTACTATCAATGATTCAGAACTATAAGTTGTGGTTTGATGCTCCTTTAATAAAACTAAAGCGAGGGAATGATAGTATTAGAAAAGTCTTAGAATTGCCTTTAAATACTAGTTATGCGGCATTATCTGATTTTTATAATCATGATGGAGTTCCTAAAATTAAAACTGCTTGGGTAAAGGAGGCAAATGCTACTAATAAGCCGAATCAATTTCAAAAAGATATTAAACGAGCTTATGAGGACCAACGTTTATTAGGGCAGGCTTTAAGTGGAAGTTTAATTAGAGTGTATCCAATTCCTGGGGATTCAAATAATAAATGGATATCTCCTTTAGAAATTGGAGATATTGATTATGGTCCTGATTCTAAAGTGATAAAGAATTTGTTTCCTCAAGGGTATTTTGAGTTTATTGTAAAAAAAGACTATAAAACAGCTTCGGATGTTTTAAACGGTATTAAAAAATTGCAAAAAGGATATAGTCCTTCGGTAATTCCATCTGATGACAAAATAAAAGCTGAATTATTTTACAATACATATGATGTGTTTAAAAAGCTATTTAGTTGGTATATGTATGCAGGTGTATTAATGTTAATGTTGCTTGTTTTTCAAATATTTTATTTCAAAAGCAAATTTTTACTCAAAGCAATAGCAGTGCTAAAATATACCATTGTGTTTTTATTTGTATTGCATTTTGTAGGATTAGTGATGCGTTGGTATATTTCAGGTCATGCGCCATGGAGTGATGCATACGAGTCAATGATTTACATAGGTTTTGCCACAATGTTATTTGGATTGTTGTTTGGAAGAAAGTCTGATTTAACTATTGCAGCAACAGCTTTTGTTACTGCAATGATTTTAATGATAGCACATTGGAATTCCGTTGATCCAGCAATAGCAAACTTACAACCAGTGCTTGATAGTTATTGGTTAATGATTCATGTATCTATCATTGTTGGTAGTTATGGTCCTTTTACGTTGGCTTTTGTACTTGGATTAGTGTCTTTATTGTTAATGATGTTAACCACTGATAAAAACAGGCAACGAATGGATTTAAACATTAAAGAGTTAACCATTATTATTGAGCAAGCTATAACTATTGGATTAGTAATGCTTACCATAGGAAACTTTTTAGGAGGAATGTGGGCAAATGAATCATGGGGAAGGTATTGGGGATGGGATCCTAAAGAAACATGGGCGTTGATTAGTATTATGATTTACGCTTTTGTGTTACATGCACGTTTAGTGCCTGGTTTACGAGGTAGGTGGACGTTTAATTTCTTGGCAGTTATTTGTTTTGCTTCAATATTAATGACTTATTTTGGAGTTAATTTCTATTTAGCAGGATTACATTCATATGCAAGTGGGGATGTATCGGTTACCCCTACATATGTGTATTATAATGTTATAGGTATTGTTGTTATTTTCGTGTTATCCTATATTAAATATCGAAAATACTATAAATTATAATTCATAAACATACATTCATACATTAAACCCTACCTTATTTTTATAAGGTAGGGTTTTTCGTTTTATAGCTGTTTTATTAAAATAAAATGTGTTACTTAACTAATGTTTACGCGCTTTACCTAATAAAAATACACTTTGTCGAATTCTAACTTTTTTCGGTACTTTTGTTATATATATCGCTAACAAATGTTAGTTCTTAACAACTTTTTAAGTAAATTAGCTGAATTATTAACCTTAATGAATTAATCAGAAAAAAAATGAAGAAAATAACACTACTATTAGCGTTCTTATGCATTAGTCTGTTGGCTAACGCACAAGCGACGTGTAATCAGACCTTTACAGTCTCGGGAGCGGATAACGACCCTACTGTGTTAACAATTAATGCCGCTGACTTAACATGTCAAGGAGCAGGGACTATTACATCATTACAATTAGTAAATGCTGTAGATAGTTTTCTTTCCGGACAATGTGGGAGTTGGTACAGTTTTAATTTATCTGTAGATGGAGGAGCACCTATAAACGGATGTGCGGTAGCTTTTGAAGGAGTTGACATTTCTGGATTTACAACGTTAACAATTACTTCTCAAGATGATGATAATTATGCACCTGGAGATAATGTAAATATAACAATAGATGTTGAAGTAACTTTCACACCTACAACTCCACCATCATGTGACTCTACACTAACGAGTCCTGCAAATGGCGATCTAGCAGCACCAATTAATGGTGTGTTAGTATGGTCAGCTGCTTCAGGTGGAGCAACTGGTTATAACTTAACTGTAGGAACGACTCTTGGAGGGAATAATATACTTCCAACTACACCTCTTGGAAATGTTACAACTTATAACTTAGGAGCTTTAGCGGCTTCAACTCCATATTATGTAACTATTGAAGCATTTAATGGAAATGGTACAGCTGTAGGTTGTGTTGAGCAAACATTTACGACTTATACGCCTGTAGCAGGTGATGATTGTGCAATAGCAATCCCAATTAATTGTGGAGATAGTGAAACAGGAACTACAGTAGGAGCAACTCAATCTGGAGCACAAGGAGGAACTTGTGGGACATCAGGAGGAGCACCAGGAATATGGTATAATTTTACAGGAACTGGTGATATTGTAACAGCATCTTTATGTGGATCAGGTTTTGATACTAAAATTCAAGTATATGAAGGAGCTTGTGGAGCTTTAAATTGTGTTGGAGGAAATGATGATTCTTGTGGATTACAATCAGAAACAACATTTTTATCTGCTGTTGGTACAGAATATTATATTTATGTATATGGTTTTGGATCAAGTACAGGGAATTATCAATTAGATATTACTTGTTTAATTCCACCACCAGCACCTGCAAATGACGATTGTGCTAATGCAGTTGATTTAACGGTGAATGCTGATTTAAATTGTACTGTAGTTACTGCAGGTACAGTAGCTGGAGGAACAGCTTCTGCAGAACCTAATGGTACATGTGGTGGTACAGCAAATAATGATGTATGGTACACATTTACTGCTACAGCTAATACACACATTGTCTCATTACAAAATATTGCTGGAAATACTACTAATATGTACATGAGTATTTTTGAAGGTACTTGTGCAGCTTTAACTGAACTAGTATGTAGTGATCCTAACTCGACATCCGTTAATGGACTTACTATTGGAGCACAATATACTGTAAGGGTCTATTCATGGAATAATGATCCTTTAGCTGATTCAACTTTTGATATATGTGTAGGTACACTTCCTCCTCCACCAGCAAATGATGAATGTGCAGATGCAGTTGATTTAACAGTGAATCAAGATTTAAATTGTACTGTAGTTACTGCAGGAACAGTATCAGGAGCTACAGCTTCAGCAGAACCTAATGCTTCTTGTTTTGGAACAACAAATAATGATGTTTGGTATACTTTTACAGCAACAGCTGACTTACACAATGTTTCATTAGAAAACCTAGTAGGTTCTACTACTGATATGTACATGAGTATTTTTGAAGGTACTTGTGCAGCTTTTACCGAAGTAATGTGTAGTGATCCTGAATCAGCAACTGTTACAGGTTTAATAGTTGGTACTCAATATACGATTAGAGTATATACATGGAATAGTGACCCTATAGCAGACACAAATTTTGATATATGTATTGGTACACCACCACCACCAATTACTACTGATATTGTAACATATACACCAGAACAATTAATTACAGATGTTTTAGTTGATGCTGATTGTGCTACGGTTAATAATATTCAATATGAGACTCACTCTTTAGGTGATGATATTGGATTTAGCTACTTTACTGATGGAGGTTCAAACTTCCCATTTGCTGATGGAATAATTTTATCTTCTGGTGCAGCTAATGAAGCTGCAGGACCATTTACAGGAAACGGACCTTCTACAGCGGGTAATGGTATTGGAGATACGGATTTAGAAAATGTTACTGGAGTGTCAAATACTCATGATAGAGTATATATAGAATTTGATTTTGTGCCTTTAGCACCTCAAATTTCATTTAATTATATAATGGCTTCTTCTGAATACAATGGAAGTTTCGAATGTACTTTTGCTGATTCTTTTGCGTTTATTTTAACAAACGTATCCCAAGGAACGGCTCCTCAAAATTTGGCGAAATTACCAGCACCAACAAACGGAAATGATACTGTAGTTGTTACTAATATTCGTCCAGAAGTTAATGCGGGTTGTCTAGCTCAAAATGAACATTATTTTGCGGGATATACGCCTGCTTCAGGTGAAAATGCTTATGGAGGTATGACAGTACCGTTAACAGCTTTTGCAAATGTTACTGCTGGTGATTTATACCATATTAAATTAGTTATGGCAGATCAAGGTGATTCATCATTGGATACTGCAATTTTCTTAGAAGGAGGAAGTTTCTCTTTAGGAAGTGTTGATTTAGGTAATGATGTATTCTTAGGTGATCCAGGAGCTTTATGCGAAGGAGATACTAAAGTTTTAAATGCAGGAGTATTACCAGTCGGAACAGACATTAAATGGTTTAAAGATGGTGTTGAAATACCTGGAGAAACTATGGTTAACCCTGTATCTGGTGATACAGAACAAATTTTAACGATAGATACTACTGGTGATTATTCAATGAGTATTTACTTTGTTTCTGCTCCTGATTGTTCAAGAGAAGCTACAGTACACATAGAGTTTTACCCTAACCCATCACCTAATTTAGGAGAAGATGTTGTAAAATGTGCAAATGAAATGCTAACGTTAGATGCTAACGTAGCAAATGCTTCTGACCCTAATATGGGGCCATTAAATTACGAATGGATATATAATGGGGTAACTGTTCAAAACGGACCTTCAGCAACATTTGATATAGATGCAACAACTGTTATAGCTAATACAACTGCTACTACTGGAAGTATTCAGTTTGAAAACCCTATTGATGGTACAACAACTGTTGCTAATACTGCTGTTAACACGGATACTGATAATTCCGAAAAGGTATACCTTTTAGGAACATTTGAAGTTATAGTAACTGACACAGTTACTTTGTGTAGCGGAACTAGTACTGTAGAGGTTGATTTCTATGAAAACGCAAATTGTGTTACCATTCCTAGTGGAATATCTCCTAATGGTGATGGTGTTAATGACTGTTTAGTATTAGATAACTTAGCTCCAAACGGAGAAGTGGCTAGATTACAGGTGTTTAATAGATATGGTACTCGTGTTTACGATAAAGCTAATCATGAAAGAGAATGGTGTGGAACCAATCAAGATGGTGATGCTTTAGTAACAGGTACATATTATTATGTATTAGACTATTATGATGGAACAATTTTTAAAGGTTGGGTTTACATTAATGTAGAAGACTAATAACAACAACTTAAAACTTAACATTAGCTTTCTGTTTTTCGGAAAAAACTAAAAATAAAATCAATGAAAAAAATAATTATAGCATTAGTTGTACTACTTGGATATAGTAGTACAACGTTTGCCCAGCAAGATCCACAGTACACACAGTACATGTATAATCAGGCCGTAATAAATCCAGCTTATGCAGGATCCAAGGATGCCTTATCAATTGTTTCGTTATACCGTAATCAATGGTCGGGATTTGATGGAGCACCAAAAACACTCACTTTATCAGGACATAGTCCAATAGGTGAGCGAGTAGGATTAGGATTATCTTTTATATCTGACCAACATGGACCGGTAAAGGAGAATAATATTTACGCAGACTTTTCTTACACTATTGATGTTGGTGAAGTATCAAAATTAGCTTTAGGTATAAAAGGAGGGATTACCTTGCACGATATAGCTTTAAATAGTGGTGTTACTACAGCGGTAGCTGGAGATCCTCTATTTGCTCAGGATGCAAGTACAACAACTCCAAATGCTGGTTTAGGAGCATTCTTTTACACTGATAAATACTATGTAGGTTTATCTATGCCAAATGTATTAAGCAGTACTCATTTAGATGAAAACGGTAGAAGTTATGGTAGTGATGTTCAACATTATTTCCTTACCGCAGGTTATGTATTTCAGTTAACAGAAAATACAAAATTGAAGCCATCATTTTTGGTTAAGTCTTCATTTGATGCACCAGTATCTTTTGATGTAAATGCAAACTTCTTGTTTTATGATAAATTTGAAGTTGGAGCATCATACCGAAGTACTGATTCATTCAGTGGTTTAGTAGGATTTGCGTTTACTGATAGTATTCGTTTAGGATATGCCTATGATCATATTATGAGTGATATTCAAGAAGCAGCATCTTCATCACATGAAGTATTTTTGCAATTTGATTTAAACTTTCCAAAGAAAGTATCACGTTCACCACGATTTTTCTAATATAAACAAACGACAAGATGAAAAAACACATATATACAGGGTTGTTCTTATTGGGAATGTTTAGTGTAAACGCTCAAAGTAAGTCAACGTTAAAAGCAGATAAACACTTCGATAATTTAGAGTATGTTGATGCTATATCAGATTACTTAAAAGTTGTAGAAAAGGAAGGCGAAAGCGAATATGTACAGAGCCGTTTGGCCGATACGTATTATAACGTTTTTAATACTACAGCCGCTGAGGAGTGGTATGGAAAAGTAGTAACTACAAGTCAAAACAAGGAGCACTTTTTTAAATATGCTCAAATGTTAAAGGCAAACGGAAACTATGATAAAGCTAATGAGTGGATGGATAAGTTTGCAAACTTAGCCCCAACTGATGTTAGAGCCGTAGCTCATAAAAAGAATCCAAATACTGTAGGAGAATTATTAGGAGATACACCTAAGTTCACTGTTAAGCCAGTAGAAGGATTCAATACAAAGTATTCAGAGTTTGGACCAATTATGCACGAAGGGCAAGTATATTATGCTTCAGCTCGTAGTGGGAAGTCTAAAAAATATGGTTGGAATGAAGAGCCATATTTAGATATTTATGTTTCAGATTATGATGCGCCTTCTGGAGCATTAACTAATGAGTCAGAAGTTGCAGGAAAAGTAAACACAAAGTTTAATGAAGGGACCGTAAGTTTTAGTCCTGACGGAAAAACAATGTATTTCTCAGGAGAAAGTCTTGATCGTGATGCTGGAGTTTTTGGAAAAAAATTCAAGAAAGATGATTCTGGAAAAAGTACTATTAATGTATATTCAGCAACTTTAACTGGTAGTGAGTGGACAAATGTTACTTCTTTACCTATTAATGGTGAAAATCATAATACAGGAGGTCCGGCTGTAAGTACAGACGGAAAGCGTTTGTATTTCAACTCTGATATGGAAGGTACAATCGGAGGTTCAGACCTTTGGTATGTATCTATTAACGGAGATGGAACTTACGGAGATCCTGTAAACTTAGGAAAGGATATTAATACAGAAGGATCAGAAATGTTTCCATTTATCAGTAGTAAAAACATCATGTATTTTGCATCAAACGGTCATCCTGGTTTAGGAATGATGGATGTATTTGCGTCTCAAATGGAAGGAAATGATTTTGGATCAGTACGTAATGTTGGAGCACCATTAAACTCTGGGAGTGATGATTTTAGTTTTACTATAGATGAGGAGTCACAAAAAGGATTTTTTGCATCTAACAGAGCAGGAGGTTCAGGAAGTGATGATATTTATGCTTTCGACCAAATCGTACCCGTATGTGATGTAGCTTTAGCTGTTCAGGTAATCGATGCTAAAACAAGTAAAGTTTTACCAATGACATCGGTTGCTATTTATGATGAAAATAACAATAAAGTAGCAGATAAGACTACGGATGAAAATGGGTACGTTCGTTTCAAATATGAGTGTAACCAAGCGTTTAAAGTTGAGGCTAATAGAGAAATGTATTCTATCAATAGTGTAGCTATAGCAAAAACTGATGAGCCAGATGTTTTAGAGACATTAGCCTTGACACCAATTATTGTTGAAGATAGAGTAGTATTAAATCCTATTTACTTTGAGTTAGACAAGCATAACATTACAGCACAAGGAGCTACGGAATTAGACAAATTGGTTGCGGTAATGAATAAATATCCAAAAATGATTATCAAAGCTGCATCTCATACAGATAGTAGAGGTAAGGATGCATATAACATGGCTTTATCTGATAGAAGAGCAAAATCAACTGCTCAATATGTAATTTCAAAAGGGATTGCTGCTGATCGTATTTCTGGAGAAGGAAAAGGAGAATCTGAATTATTAAACAAATGTTCAAATGGCGTGAAGTGTTCAAAAGAAGAGCACCAAGCAAACAGACGTTCAGAGTTTATTATAGTTAACTTAGATGAAACATTTAAGAAGAACTAAAATTTA
>Ga0209396_1002130_pt1 | contig 21050 bp, 22 predicted proteins | sample GOMGulsemesocosm_6_FD_184638 | JGI IMG/M metagenome (GOLD analysis project Ga0209396, IMG submission 184638) | Methane-oxidizing microbial communities from mesocosms in the Gulf of Mexico - GOM8C Gulf of Mexico (SPAdes) (version 2) | ecosystem: Environmental > Aquatic > Marine > Cold seeps...
AACAAAAATGATTGTATCTTTACCCAAAACCGCTAGCTAATGGATAATATAAACGTACTTATTATAGAAGACACCAAAGCACAAAGTGATGCTTTAGCCAAAGTCCTTAATTCCAACAACTACAATATTGTAGGTATAGCTACTTCTTACAAAGATGCCTTAGACTTATTTTACAATAACAAAGTGGATATTGTTGTTATTGATATCTTCTTAAACGGTAACCCGGATGGCATTACATTTGCCGAAACTATTAATGTAGTTCCAGATGCCTCAAGACCTTTTGTCTTTTTAACTAGCTCTACCGACCGTAAAATATTTGAAAGAGCTAAACTTACGCAACCCTTTAGCTTTTTAATGAAGCCCTTTAATGAGTTGGAAATTTTATACGCTATAGAAATGGCAGTAGAAAAATTTTATGCTCAAAACGATGTGTTTTTAAGTGATGAGGAAGATACAGTAATCAGTAAAGAGTATTTATTCATTAAAAAAGGAAAGGCTTTAAAAAAAGTACTCCTTAATGAAATTATATATATTGAGGTAGAAGAAAAATATTGCAACATCATTACTGAAAAAGAAAAATTTGTTATTCTAATATCATTAACAAAAATCCTGAACTTGCTTGATAATGACATGTTTTGCAGAACACACAGGAATTTTATTGTGAACAGTGAAAAAATAGTAGAAATTGTTCCAGCTGATAACCTCATACTATTATCTGGTGGTCATAAAGCAACCTTAAGTGATACTTATAAAACAATTATTAAAAAAATACGCACGTTAAAATAATAATATCACACAATTTACAATCAGCTTACCCTTACATATCAACATTATAAACTCTCTGTCTCTAAACATTTCATTAGTTTAAAAAACTCCCATGCTATTTTTTTCCTCTCTCATGGAAAAGAATTCCTCGCTTGTGCTTATATATTGAATCTCTCTCTTCTTTCACAGTAACTTTATAGTAGAAATAAAAAAGCTAGCACTATTTATTTTCAATATTTATCAAAAAAGTGAAGTTCAGTAATCACTATAAAAACGAGGCGAAATCCGAAAAGCCTTATGAGTAGGAAAATTAATCAACAAAACCATGTCAAAAACAATAAACATTCTTAGCGTAATAGATGTTGAAACAATATTAACAGAAGTTGCATCAGGAAGCCTAAAACAAGGAACTGCACAAAACCCTACACCATTAGGATCATTTTCTTCTTCAGATTTTTATGTATACATGATCACTGCTCATGGATTCATTGATACTGGTGATACTACAAGAGCAAATTCTGAATTAACTATTGATGCAAATCCTGGTGATACTATACGATGGGAATTAACTTGCCCAGGATCCGGTTTACAACATAATGCCATTATATCTAATGTTCACTTAGGTAGTTCTGGATCTATTACTCAACCTGAAGCTACTGTAACGTACAGACAAATTTATGACCAAGCTGGATCCCCTGGATACCAGGTTGTAAAACAGACAGATTTTACATCAACAGTTGAAGCTACAGGTGTAACTCAATATGATATTACCTTCCAAATAATGGATAACTCAGGAAATAGCCAAGGCTTTTATTATTGGGATCCATTTATTAAGGCAATCGACACTGACACTTACCAAAAAGAACATGCAGCATTTTTAGAAAGTAAAATGGCTAAGGTCAACTAAAAAAGCAACTCTATTTTATTCCGAAGTTTTTACTATTTAAAATAGCTTCGGAATATTTTCCAACAACCACTAATTCTTTAAATTATGTCAACAAATTCAGCATTTCAATTATCTGTGCTAAGTCAAAATGACTCAGGTGCAGCAGACGGAAGCAATATATTTTGCAAAATAACTAAGATAACCAATGGTAGTTTACGACCAGGCTCTTTTCCTTTAAAGGAAGCAGTAGCTTTGCCAATACCTCCAGGAGAAAACAATCCAGCTCCAGCAACACCAACTTGGTTTTTAGTACCAGATACAAATATATCAGACACTTCATTCGAGGTAGAAATATATTGTCCTACAGATAGTAATTACCCTACAACAAACATCACTGTTAAAGCATCTGATGTGGAAAAATGGGGAGCAATACCATATAATGATAGAGATAATCAAATTTATCAAAAAGGAGATTATGGAGTATTTGGCTTCGCTCAAGAAGGCAAAAAGGGCTTAATTTACACTATTACAGCAGGTGTACTAAATCCTAAATTACAAGCATACTAATTCTTTATTATAAACCATAAAGAATAATTTTTAAAAGCATCCTTAAAAAGGGTGCTTTTCTAATTTCATACTAGGACTAGACCCTTTTTCAACCCCGGAACTTAACAGCTTCTCATGATTCGTTATGATATTTGTAATAACAATTAATCTAAACAATTTTAATTATGAAAAAGTTATTATGCATTGCGAGTCTATTTATTTGTTCAATAGTATTTGCACAGAGTTCAGTAAATACTGATTCTGGAGTATTCGATTTTAAAACGGAAACTATTGATTACGGAACCGTAATCAAAAACACTGACGGAAACAGGTCATTTACATTTAAAAATACTGGAGACTCCCCTATTATTATTACAAGTGTTAAAGGAAGCTGTGGCTGTACAGTAGCAACAAAACCAAGTAAGCCAATTCTACCAAACCAAACTGCAGAAATCGGAGTGAAATATGACACTAAAAGGATTGGTCCATTTTCAAAAACTATTACTGTAATATCAAATGCTTCAGAAAAAAGTAAGGTGTTACGTATTAAAGGGAATATTACTAAAACTGAAACCACTCAAGTAGTTTCAAATTAACGAGTAATAATCCTCTTTTTAATCTCGAATATTACAGTATATTAAGCTGGTAATATTCGAGGTTTATTATTACTCAATTCTATCATACAGAAAGCTTATATTTGTTATTCAACATAACTACCAATATGCAGAAATTAGTATTCTATTGCATTCTTTTATTAAATATATTCACGATAAGTGCGCAATTTCAGTTTTCAGGAGAGGTAACTGACAATTTTAAAGATGCAACTGCATATTTGACTATTGTTGATGAGTATCAAAAAAGTGATTTACTATTAACAGAAAATATCATTCAAGAATATAAAATTGATTCCTTACAACAATTTGTTTTTAAAGGTGATTTTCTAGCGTCTAAGAACATGTTATACAAAATACATGTTGATACCTGTAATGATCAAATATCAGACTCAAAACACCTTTTAAATCATTGTGAAACGAGTCATTCCATTTTGTTTATTGCTAATAATACGGATACTGTCTTTTTCCCGCTAAATGATTTGTCTCAATTATTTTGCGAGATTAAACAATCTAGTAAACACAATACTGCCGTATTGGAGATAAATGCATTACAAGAATCTTTATTAAGTAACTTACAAAGCTCAAAAAGTGATGGTCAACGTAGTATTATTTATAAAAATTGCTTCCAAAAACTACAAGGATTTAGTAAGTCCTTTAATGATCCTTTAGTTGAATTATATACGTATCATCTTTATGCTAATGAAAAATCATTTAGTAGACCTTTTTATCTATCAGATTTAAAAGAATCAACCTATTACGCTGATTTACTAAAACGTTTGGCACTTAAATATCCAAAATCAAACTATACCAAACAGTTTAAGAATGATTTAAAAAAAGACAAGTATGCTCCTTTAGAATCTAACAACCCAGATAATGGTATTTTAATCTATATCATTGGAACTTTACTTATTATCTCTATTCTTGTAAACATCATTTTATTTCAAAAAACGAAAGTTGAAAAAGAACTTAAAATAGATTATAGAACTATACTTACTCCTCAAGAACAAAAAGTGTTCGAATTAATGCACCAAAAAATTAGTAATAAAGCAATTGCTGATTCGCTATTTATAAGTGTGAGTACAGTAAAAACACATATCAATAATATATACGCAAAGCTTGGTATCTCTTCAAGAAAAGAAGTTGCTATATTTTTTGAAGAATAATAAACTACCCTATCAACTCCAAAAATTCAGTTTCCGTTAAAATAGTTACTGTTCCTAAAGCTTCTGCTTTTTTCAGTTTAGAACCAGCTTTTTCTCCTACTACTAAATAATCTAATTTTTTACTTACTCCACTAATTGTTTTTCCAGCATTTTGCTCTACCATTTCTTTGGCGTCTTCACGAGTAAATTGTGTTAACTTCCCTGTAAATAAAAATGATTTACCTTCTAAAACAGTACTTGACAATTGTTGATCGACTTCATTAATTGCTAATTGAATCCCAGCTAATTGCAAACGTTCTAAAACTTGTAAGTTTTTAACATCTATAAAAAAGGCTACTACACTTTCTGCTATACGAACTCCAATTTCATCTACCTCCTCTAATTCTTCTTGAGTAGCATTGGCTAAATCCCACACGTTTTTATAATGCTTCGCCAATTTTTTAGCTACAGTAGCCCCAACAAAACGAACTCCTAGTCCGAACAATACTTTTTCAAAAGGTGCATTTTTAGAAGCTGCAACTCCATTTATTAAATTTTGAGCTGATTTCTCAGCCATACGCTCTAAAGGAATAATTTGTGCTAATTCTAAATCGTATAAATCGGCATATGTGGTTACCAAGCCTTCGTTGTATAATAATGTAACTGTTTCTCCTCCTAACCCCTCTATATCTAAAGCCTTACGACTGATATAATGTTGTATTCTTCCTACAACTTGAGGAGCACACCCAAACTCATTAGGACAATAATGTTTAGCATCACCTTCAGTTCTAACTAATTCAGTTTCACATTCTGGACAATGTGTAGCGTATGTTGTCACTACAGAGTTTTCATTACGTTGAGTAACATCAACTCCTACTATTTTTGGAATAATCTCCCCTCCTTTTTCTACATAAACACTATCGTTTATTCGAATATCTAATTTTTCAATTTGATCAGCATTATGTAACGAAGCTCTTTTTACCGTTGTTCCCGCTAACAATACCGGAGTCAAATTTGCTACTGGTGTAATGGCTCCCGTACGCCCAACTTGATAGGAAATACTTTCCAACTTAGTTGCAACTTGTTCAGCCTTGAATTTATATGCCATCGCCCAACGTGGAGCCTTTGCGGTATACCCCAACTCTTCTTGTTGAAACAAATCATTCACCTTAATTACAACGCCATCTATTTCAAATGGTAATTCATGACGAGCAGTTTCCCAATGATTTACATATGCTAATATCTCATCAATACCACTTACTTCTTTTGCATGTTCAGGGACTTTAAAACCATAATCCCTAGCGTTTTGAAGACTTGTATATTGTGTTTCAATCTTTGTATTCCCACTATCTTTTACCTTGAAACTATATAGATAACATTCAAGTGGTCTAGATGCTGTTTCTCTACTATCTTGTAATTTTAAACTCCCAGAAGCTGTGTTACGAGGATTCATATATGGATCCTCTCCATTTTCAATACGTACTTCATTCATCTTATGAAACCCTTCAATTGGCAACATAATTTCTCCTCGAATATCAAAATCTTGAGGATAATTACCTTTTAATTGTAAGGGAACAGATTTTATTGTTTTAATATTGGTAGTAACATCATCTCCTTCAAAACCATCTCCTCTAGTAACTGCTCTAACTAATTTCCCATTGGTATACGAAATATTTATAGAAGCTCCATCGTATTTCAATTCACAGGTATAGCGAATATCATCTGAATCTAATATTTTCTGAATACGAGTTTCCCAATCTAATAGATCCTCTTTTGAATATGAATTATCCAAAGAATACATTCTATATCGATGTTTGATGGTATCGAATTTTTTAGTAACTCCTCCTCCTACTCGAAGTGTTGGTGAAGTATCGTCATAAAATTCTGGGTGATTTTCCTCCAGAACTTGTAATTCCTTCAGTTTCATATCAAAATCATAATCTGATATGGTTGCATTATCCAATACATAATAGTTATGATTATGCTGACGTAACTCTTCTCGAAGTTGGTTTATTTTCTCTTGTATATTCATTTAATCACCTTGGTGTAAATAGTTGTATTCTTTTCCGTTAAAATATAATAATCCGCCGCTTCCTTCTTTTTCACCTATTCGTACTCCTACATTGGGAATCAACACTTCTTTTTCATCAATTATATCGTACGTTTCTTCATCAAAAACAGTTATTACTTGTTTTTTACTATGGTCTAATTCAAAAACACCCAACCAATTCATATCATCCCAACCATCTTGAGTAAATTCTTTTCCAGCTCCAATAACATAGTATTCATTTTTAGAATGAAAAAAAATTAACCCTAATTGTTCTGTTGACATTTCTTTGACTATACTTACTACATCTAATTTTCCATCACCATTAAAATCAGTCTTTAATATATTTGGAGTTACTTTTTTAGAAATTTCATACAAACTATTTAAATCGTTTATATTAAGAAAATGTTCTATTAAGCCTTTATCCGATTCTAATTTCAAATTCTTATTTAAGGGAACAGATTTTAAACTATCTATAGTAGAGTTAGAAGCTTTAGAATTTATTTGCGTTTCCTTATTTTTACATGATAAATAAGCTAACAAAATTACTAGTATATAAACCTTTTTGATCATTCCGTAAATTTAAGTTTTTAATTTTTCAAAATGGAAATTCTATGTCTGATTTTTATTCATCCATTTAGGTACAGGAAGGGGTTGGAATGCCTGCATTTTTTCTAATAATTCTTCAGCAGTATCGGCTACTATTAATAATTGTTTTTGATCAGGTTTCAACAAACCCTTTGCTATCATATTTTCAATAAAATGGAGCAAATCATCATAAAATCCATTAATATTCAATATCCCTATTGGTTTTTTATGCAATCCTAATTGTGCCCATGTTAGCATTTCAAACAATTCTTCAAGTGTACCAAAACCTCCAGGAAGAGCAACAATACCATCAGAAAGTTCGTACATTTTAAGTTTTCGTTCATGCATCGTATCAGTTATAATCAATTCACTTAAATCCGTATGAACGACCTCTTTAGATGTTAAAAAATCAGGAATTACACCTATTGCTTTACCTTTATTTTCAAGTACTCCAGAAGCAACCTCTCCCATCACCCCTATTTTAGCACCTCCGTAAATCAATTCCACCTTTTGCCCTGCTAATAGTTTCCCAAAATCATAAGCTTGTTTATTAATAATAGAATCATTACTCATACTTGCTCCACAAAACACGACTATACTTTTCATAAACTTATTTTAATATAAACGAAAAACGGGAATTGATTTATGAAAACCAATTCCCGCTATACTATTAATAGAAAGAATGTTTATTCTTCCATAAATTTTTCCATTACTTCATTACTTACTCCCACATTAGAGAATCCTCCATCATGAAATAAGTTTTGCATTGTTACTCTCTTTGTTAAATCAGAAAATAAACTTACTGTATAGTCAGCACAATCTTGAGCAGTAGCATTTCCTAAAGGAGACATTTTTTCGGCATAAGCAATAAATCCGTCAAATCCTTTAACACCAGCCCCTGCAGTTGTAGGTGTAGGTGATTGAGAAATTGTATTTACACGAACATTTTTATCAGTTCCGAAGAAATAACCAAAACTACGCGCAATGGACTCTAAATACGCTTTATTATCAGCCATATCATTATAATCAGGAAAAGAACGTTGTGCAGCCATATATGTTAAGGCAACAATACTTCCCCACTCATTCATAGCATCTTGCTTGTATAATGTTTGCATTACCTTGTGAAAAGATACTGCAGAAACATCCCAGCCTTTGTGCGTAAAATCATAATTCTGATCAGTATAATGACGTTTTTTACGAACATTAATAGACATTCCTATTGAATGTAATACGAAATCTAACTTTCCTCCTAAAATTTCTTGTGCTTTAGTTACAAGATTCTCTAAATCTTCTAAGTTAGTAGCATCCGCAGGAATAATTTGAGAACCCGTTTTTTCTGCAAGTTCATTGATACTCCCCATTCGCATAGCGATAGGAGCATTAGTCAACACAAAAGTACCACCTTCATCATGTACTCTCTCTGCAGTTTTCCAAGCAATAGAATTTTCATCTAAAGCTCCGAATATAATTCCTCTTTTTCCTTTTAGTAAATTATACATATTTGTCATTTTTATGAGCTCAAAAGTAATAAAAACTATTCTATTGATTATACTATTCCTCTATTAAATAATGTTACTTAAAAAATGAGTACACAATTGAACATCAAATTCATTTTACTTTAGACACTTATTACTTAAAATCAACTGATTGCAAAATTAATCCAGAGGCAGGTGCAATATAAGTTATTGGGAATAATTCATCCGGCTTGACAAGTGACTTTTTTAAGCACTCCAAACCAACTTCCCCTTTCCCAAGTTGCATTATTCTAGCCATCATAATACGGATTTGATTTCGTTTAAACCCTTCTCCAACAACTCTTAATATGTAACTCTTTTCTGGAAAAAAGTTAGCTGTATACATACTATTTTCAATCAACTCACATGTATTAATTGTCCCAATAGTAATTGTAGTAGACGTAGGTTTGTAGGTATAATTTCTAAAATCATGTGTTCCTTCAAAAAGTGTAGCTGCCTCTTGCATTAATACAATATCTAATTCATCAGGAAAAGCTACCATAAAAGGTGCTGCAAATGGATGAATTTTCTCCCCAAAAGTAAAAATATATAAATACTCTTTTCGTTTTGCATTTTGGATGATATTAAATTTCTCATCAGTTTCCTCTATACTCAATACTTTAATATCCTGAGGTAAATTCAAATTAAACAAAGGCAGGAATTCTTCTAAATCAAGAGTTCCTTCATCTAAAAACAATTCAATATATGTTTCATTAACTGATACTTTCGCATCAGTACGTCCGGCAGCAAGAGTTTTAAACTTTTTATGTTCTAATACATAGGCCAACGTACGATCAACCATTCGCTGTACAGTGTTTACATCTGGCTGCTTTTGCCATCCGTGAAAACGAAATCCTAAGTATTGAATTTTTATAATGTAAAATTTTCTTTGCATAAGCGACAAAACTACTCAATTAAAATAAAAAACACTCATTTATATCATTGCGATATAAATGAGTGTTTTTTATTATCCACTCAATAAATTTAACTTATAAAAATATTATTCTAATACAAAAGATGTATTAGCTATTAAATCACTTGATCTAAACACATTCACAAAATAATTTCCTTTTTCAAATCCTTTTTTAGGAGCAGCTAAAAATTCGCAAATATCTAAAGCTTTATTAGTGTAATTAAAATCTGTTTTAAAACTATAATTCAATGTTTTACCATCTAAAGCTATAGTAGTATTTTCTCCCAATACATTATTATTAGCATCTAATACCTGCACAAATAACACTTTATCTCCTTTTTCAGCAATTCTATTTTCAGCTACTGAAAAACATATTTTTACTTTATCCGTTCTTCTTGCTTTTGTAGTAGGGATTTGTTTTCCTGAAGATTTTTCAATAATTGCAGATCCTTTTAAAGCTGCTACTGATAATTCTGACGCAGATTGAATTATTTTTTGAGCATCAACAACTTGAGTATTTAAAGAATCTGATAACTTTAATTGTGAATCCAATTGACCCACAATAGAATCTTTCTCTTTTGACAACTGAGTATTTACTAATTGTAATTGTTCATTATCAGCATATAATTTTTTTATATCTCTTTTAAGTTTAAAATAACTATTTTTGTATTTAGTAAGTGACTCAACAGTTGCTTGAGAAGCCCTTAACTCATTAAGGGTTACACTTAAACTATCTCTTTTTGCAAGTAAATCTTCATTTAATACTTCATTTTCAGAAATCTTAATATTTAACTTCTCGATTTCATCATCTAACTTATCCCCTAAAACTGAAATCTCAGAGTTTAAAGCTGTTTTAGTTTCATTCAATTCATTATTCTTTAAAAAGAATAATACTGAAGCTCCTATTAATAAGACAGCTAATATTCCTAAGGTAATTTTCAATCCTGTGTTTTTATTTTCTTCTGACATTTTATAGATTTAAATTTTATATTGCTAAATCTACTAAAAAGATTCACAATCAAAAAAAAATAGCAGTACTTTCGTAATAGAAACTAACTTTATTATGACAAGCTTAAATATTTATTCTGAAAATGACATTCTTAATTTTGTTACTAAACGAAAAGGAGAAAAGAAATTTGGTGAGAAAGTAACTTTTATTACTAACGCTACTAACTTAGATACTGAACTTGTTGAATCAGAGTCAAAATATGTATTATTTGGTATCAATGAATCTATAGGTGTAAAAGCCAATAAGGGAACCCAAGGCACTGAAACTGCTTGGAAGAATACTTTAAAAAGCTTATTAAACACTCAAAACTCTTCTCTAAATAAAGGAAAGAAAACATTAGTACTTGGTTGTTTGGAATTTCCTGAACTAATAGAAACAGCGAAACAATTAAACACAGACAACCCTAATGAGTTAAAAAAACTATATGAAATAGTTAGTGACATTGATGAAGAAGTTACTAACCTTATTTATAAAATAGTATCTGCTGGGAAAATTCCAATTGTAATTGGTGGAGGTCACAATAATGCTTATGGAAATATTAAAGGAACTTCATTAGCATTAAATAAACCTGTAAATGTTATCAATTTTGATGCACATACTGATTTTAGAGCATTAGAAGGAAGGCATTCTGGTAATGGTTTTTCATATGCTTTTCATGAAGGTTTTTTAAATAGGTATTTTATATTCGGAATTCATGAAAATTATTCTTCCAAGAAAGTACTAGAAGAACTAAGTGCTCATAACAAATATATTAATTACAATACATTTGAAGCAATAGCTATACGAAGAGAAACTACTTTTGAAGATGAAATGAAATATGCCTTAAACTTCGTTAAAAAAGATGTTTTTGGAATTGAGATTGACTTAGATGCCATACAAAATACGGCAAGTAGTGCTATGACTCCTTCTGGATTCAGTGTAAATAAAACAAGGCAGTTTGTTTCGTATATGGGGAAAGCTAAAAAAGTAGCTTACTTACATTTATGTGAGGCTGCACCGCTATTGGAAAACAATTCTTCTAATCAAACTGGTAAATTATTATCTTACTTAATAACTGATTTTATAAGAGCTAATTAGTCGAAAAAAAACAATTAATTTTCACATTCAGTTTTAAAGTTAGAAACTTTGTATTGATATGATTTTGCCAAATTATAGTGCCACCACTCTGAAGTAATACTCCAGAATCCATTTGATTCCATAACAAATTTCAATAATTTTCTGTTTTCTAAAACCTCTATAGGTAAATTCTGATAAGCATGATGTGCCTTTCTTCCGAAAAAATCAAATTCTGTCCCCATATCTAACGCTACACCTAAGTTGTCAACTAAAGTTATATCAACTGCAGAACCTCTGTTATGATTAGATCCTTTTGTAGGATTTGCAACATAGCGTTTATCAGGATATATTTTCCACATTTTTTTCTGAATAGATAATGGACGGTAACAATCGAATAATTTAATTTTGTAGCCCAGTTTTTTAAATGAATCGTTAGCTTTAATTAGTTGTTTCGCTGTTTTATAACGAATTAAACAATCGTCACAATCATATACTTTTTCTTTTAAGAAGTTATCTGAAGTAGCATATTTCATGTCATATTGGAAAGTTGAATCAATCATTTTCAACACCACAAAACTAGAATCTTTAAATTGTGATAATTCAGATTTAGAATATAATTTAACTTGATTAACTACTACTGTAAAAGAGTCAACTTCGATTAACTCTTTTATAATTATTGATTTTTCAATTACTGGACATTCATTGTGAGTTTCCTTTTTACATTTAGTAAAAAGAGACATTATTACAACAAGTGCTATAAATGTGAAGTTCATATTTATATTTTTCAATAAACAAGATAACTATTTCTTTAAATAACATCAACAAAAAAGCCACACAATGTGTGGCTTTAATAATATTCAATTTTACAAATTATTAAAACTTAATGGCTACATCAACATCAAATTCATCAGATATAGCTTTATCTTTTAAATCATCAAAGAAACTAGCTGAACCATATTTAATACCATATTTAGTTCTGTCAATTTTTAATTTAGCAGTTGCAGAATTAGCTTCAAGCTTCATTTCAAAATTTACTGGACTAGTAATTCCCTTAATAGTTAAATTAGCAGTAACATGATAATGTGCACCATGACCACTTAACTTTGTAAACTTTAATACAGCAGTGGGGAACTTTTCTGAACCAAAAAAGTCATCAGCTTTTAAGTGTCCAGCCAATTTATCAGCATACTCACCTTCCATATCAGTAACTTTTATTGAAGTCATATCAATAACGATATTACCTCCAGTTAACTGGTCATCATCAAAATTTAACACTCCTTCTTTTAAATTAATAGTCCCAGAATGCTCTCCAGTTACTTTGTACCCTTTCCAATTAATAGTACTTTCACTAATTTTAACTTCCTTATTCATTATTGTAGTAAATGCAAATGATGCAAATGCAATAACTGCTACTAATCCAATTTTTAAACCTTTGTTTGTTTTCATCTTATTTATTTAGTTAATTAATTATTATTCTCTTAATTTTTCTAATAGGTTATTTAACACTATTGCTTCTTCAATGGAGAGTTTACCTAAACTTGTTTTTTCTAATTCATCCAATTTAGGATCAATACTATTCAATAAACCAAGCCCTGTTTTGGTAATTATAACCTCTATTTTTCTTCTATTTTCTTTACAGGTATTTCTTTCTACCAAACCTTTTAAAAGAAGCTTATCTATCAATCTACCTGCATTACTGTTCTTATGTACCATTCGTTCCTGTATCGTTGATAAATTTGCAGGACAACCTTTTTGCCCTCTTAAAATTCGCAATACATTATACTGAGGCCCAGTAATTTCAAAACTCTTAAAGAACGTAGTATATATTTCTGAAACATAATTACTTGTACATAGCAAGTTTAGAATTACCTCTTTTGATAAAGGCAAAACTGCATCACTTTTTAATATAGAAGACAACTTACTCATGTACAAACAACATTTGTTGATACAAATGTAATATAAATACAAAGAGACACTAATAATTTTAGAAAAATTTAACTTTTTTAAAAATTGAAAAAACAGTTTTAAAAAAATATTTTATTTTTTTTTAAAATAAAAGCCTACCAATCCAATAGATTTTATATATTTGCTTATGGTTTATAATTAAGGGGTTAATAATTAAACTATATAAGCAACGTTATTTTTATAACGTTGCTTTTCTTTTTATAGTGTTAAGCATGACTGAATCGATTAAAGTTACATATTAACATCTCCAATCTCCCCCATTATCTCCAAAATTTATCATAAATATTACTTTCAGTCCATATAAAAAATCATATTCAATCCCTATGGAATATAATTATCTTTTTTATTAGAAAATGATTATCTTAGTTAGGTAGAACAGATAAGTTGCTCCCCATACTTTTCAATTCTTTTACATAGAGCTTACACCATCATAATAAGTTAATAGTTACACATATGAAAAAAATTGAACTTCATTGGCAAATATTCATTGCCATTATTTTAGCAATTGCATACGGACTGTTTTTAGCAGATCATGTAAAATATGTTTCTTGGATGGGGGATTTATTTATGAAAAGTTTAAAAATGGTTGTAGCTCCTTTAATCCTCACATCAATTGCTTCGGGTGTGGCCAATATTGGAAGTGGTGGGAAATTAGGAAAGCTAGGTTTAAAGACCATTTCTTATTACCTACTTACAAGTGTGCTAGCAATTAGCACTGGTTTATTCATGGTTAATTTTATTCAACCAGGTACAGGTGCCGATTTAGGTTTAATACAAGAAGTTGAAGGTTTAAGTATTGCTACGAAATCTTTTGGCAGCACCTTAATTAATATCATTCCTGAAAATATTTTTGACGCATTAGTAAACAATCAAATGTTATCCATTATTTTCTTTGCTCTTTTGATGGGGTTTTTCATTACCCGATTAAATGAACAACATAAAACCTTTTTGCTCACTGGTGTAAATGCCGGCTTTGAATTGATGATGAAAATCACAAGCCTAATCATCAAATTTACTCCATTAGGGGTTTTTGGTATTGTTGCAGTAACTGTAACAGAACAATCAGGAGATTCAGAAGCATTGATTGGAATTTCTAAGCGATTAGGACTTTATATGATTACAGTACTATCAGCATTAATAATACATGCTACTATAGTCCTTCCTATAATTTTAAAATTTTTCGGAAAAATCCCCCCTTCACTACACATAAAATCCATGTCTATCCCTTTACTAACCGCTTTTTCAACTTCTTCTTCCTCAGCTACATTACCTTTAACAATGGAAGCTATCGAAAATAAAGCTGGGGTTTCCAATAAAATAACCAGTTTTGTACTACCATTAGGAGCAACAATTAATATGGATGGTACAGCACTTTATGAATGTATCGCAGCAATGTTTATTGCACAAGCATATGGTATTGAATTAAGTATAGTAGAACAAATCATTGTAGTAGCTACGTCATTACTTGCTTCTATAGGTGCTGCTGGAATACCAATGGCAGGCCTTGTTATGATTTCTGTAGTATTAACAGCAGTTGGATTACCTCTTGAAGGAATAGGATTAATATTAGCTGTTGATAGAATACTTGATATGTTTAGAACAGCCGTAAATGTTTGGAGTGATAGCTGTGGGGCTATTCTAATTGCTAAATCTGAAGGAGAAACGCTTAACTATTCAAAAGGTCAAGCAGAACCTTAAACTTAGGGTATTGTGATTCATCTCAAAATTACACCAGGTAACACATTAACAATCATAATTTAACTATATGTATAAAGGAAATAACCTTTACCCGCAAGAACTTACATTGAATTTTGGAAACACAACTATAAACCTTGAAGTTCCAGAAGGTGTTTGGAATCCTACAGCCCATGGAATGCTTTTAGGAAATATAATCCTTAATTTAAACCTTAAGGGTGCTGAGGTATTGGAATTAGGAAGTGGGTCAGGAAATCATACTATTCTTATTTCTCAACAAAAACCAAAAAAACTAACTGTAACAGAAATCAGTCAGGAAATACTTAACAATACACATCACAATCTATTAAAAAATAATATTAATTTGCCTGTTGAATATATAGTGGCAGATTGGACCCATATTAACAAAGGGCTATTTGATGTACTAATTACCAACCCTCCATTTGCTAAGTCAGGAAAACGCTATTACAGGTATTTTATTGATACCTTAATAAACGACGCACACAAACTTGTTAAAAAAGGAGGGAGATTAATTTTTATACAATCCAGTATGGCAGATATTAATCGAAGTACAAACCTTATGAAAGAATGGGGTATGGATGTGAAAATTATTGGAGAACAAAAAGGACCATTTCGTGACTACTATTTTGAAGACAAGATATTCATGAATAATATTGAAAAATTCCCTGGAGCTTACGAGAAAATCAATGAACAATATATTGAAACCTTAGTAGTATTTGAAGCAACAATAACATGAAATTCATCAAATATGAGGATTCATTTAAGCTAAGCTACCCCCGATATAATAAACAAAAAGGACGCAATTACTGACTGTCTTAATTAGTTAATGTTGCATGATACAATTAAAAGTTCTCTTTTTGAATTTGCTTCCATAAATATATAATAGCAAATAGAGGTATAATAATAAGGATACCTACTACCATTGGCACACTAGATTTAATTATTTCGGCATTAAAGGCATATACAGTAATAACATCAGAAAAATCTGTTACCATCCTAACAATCAACATTACAAATAACGCTTTACGGCTTCTAAGTAGTAATGCTATTATTAAACCAAGTACTGCGGTTACATTTCTGGTTATATAAAGCTGTGTAACATAATCCAATTCTGTAACTCCTGGTATAAAATCTCCAGGGTTCATTGCAGTTCCTACTGAGAAGAAAAGTACTAAAACAATTTCTATAAGTGCAATTACCCATACCCATGTAGGCAAGAATTTCTTTTTGTTTTCCATGACAATAATTTTAATTGTTAATAAATATGACTAATCTAAGGTATTAAATTTTACACCTAATTGTTAGTGACTAATCAATAAAAAAGCATCTATCTATTTTTAAGACTCTCCCTAACAGCCTTTAAGCCTATTGTAAAAGTTACGTGGATATTCCTAATAAATAAACTATCTTAGATGTGGTAGAGCCGTGATTATAACCATATAATTGAAAGTAAATGTTAGGATTAAAATATAAAGATTTATCCACGTCACTTTATGAGTCATTAAAAAATGATTCTTTTTTTTATTATTTAAAAAATACCATTGTAGGGGGTGAAAAAACTAAAGAAAGAACAATGTTAAAATATATGGATTATTCTATCCATGAAGCATATACATATGGTAAAGTAGGAACCTATAGTAATGAAAATTCTGGAGCTTCTTTATGGGGAATTCCTCTTAATAAAGATTTAAATGAAGTTAGAAAAATAGAGAAAAAGGAGCAAATGCTTTCTATATTTGGGGAAAGTGTATTTGCAAAAATTAGTTTAGTAGGAGATTTTATGAACTCTAAAAATGATAAATATATTTCAGAGGATATGTGGTATTTATCCATTTTAGGTGTTAATCCAACTTATCAAAATCAAGGGTTAGGAAAAAAAATAATAGAACCAATTCTTAAAGAGGCTGATAAATTACAAATAGCTACTTACTTAGAAACCTTTACACTTCAAAACAACAGTTTTTATAAAAGATTAGGTTATGAAATTGTAGCCAGTATAAAAGAGCCAAATATTAATAATGAATATAATTTAATGATTCGTGAACCTAAATAGAATGAATAATTTAATTGAAGAAGCTTATTTTTAAATTATAAACCAGAGCTATTAAAAATAGTAAAACACAGAGTACATAAACACCCCATTCATCCATACCCTAACAACTTTATATACATCAAACAAACTTATCTAAAATTAAGAAAGGCAGTCCTAACGGACTGACTTAATATTCTGTGTAAGAATTAAAATTATTTTTTAAATAGCCCCGCTACAAACAACACTAGTGAAGCTCCAATAGCTCCTTTTAGAATATCTCCAATAACTCCATCAATGAAGTTAATATTGAGTGTAGAGAATAACCAGCCAACCACTACACCACCAATTATTCCGAGCACAACGTTAATTAACACTCCAAATCCACCACCTTTCATAAATTTCCCAGCTAACCATCCTGCTAATGCACCACTGATTAATGAATACAATAATCCACTCATATATTATAATTATTAGTTAGTATTAGTACTAAAGATAATAAATATAATTTAGTGCATTAAAAATTTAAGATTTCATTGCTAATTACCCATATGTGATTGGATAAATATTTTCTAATTTTATTTTTTTATTATTTTTTTAATTACAGTTGAATTTCCTACCTTAATATTTACTAAATAAATTGCATTACTTAGAGTATTTAAATTTAATGTTAACTCAGTTGAATTTACATTTCTATCAACTATTAACCTTCCTCTAATGTCAAATAATTTTACGGAACTAATCTCATCTAAATCTGATTTAATATGAATATTCCCGTTAGATGGATTAGGTGAAACATGTATATAATTTTCAACAATATCATTATATTCTGTATTACTTAATATGTTATCAGATATCATAACAGGATAATCTTCCACTTCTCCTAATGTAGTTCCGCATGGATCAAATATTGGAGAATCCCAATATCCTAGACGAATTCTCATTCTAACAATCTCATTAATTTTAGCCGTAGCTGGTATTGTAAAATTAGCCGTAGCAAAATTTCCAGTATCAGTATCTGAAATAATTAATTCCGAAGCGTCAAATGTTGCATCTCCATTAAAATCTATCCAAGCTCCTAAATCATTATTCCCCCAACTTGTATTTGCTGTAAGTGATATTGTGTATGATTGATTGATATCCAATTCCACTAATGAACCTGGGTAATAGGTATATGCATCATTTAAAGTTGTGTTACTCATTGCAGCAACATCAATTTGTGATACATATAAATTACCACTTACAGATTCTCCTGAAGTTACACAATACTCAAACGGCTTAACAGTGTACATAAATTTATAAGTCTCTGTTGTATCTCCATTATCTCCAACAGCAAAAACTTTAAAAAACATTTTTGTCCCTACAGGATAATCAGGTAACGGTGTGTCTGAAACCCAAGTATTGCCAACAGTATTACTCATCGGTATCACATTTCCAAAAGTTGGTGTAGTAATAGACCATTCAACATAAGCACTCGAAATTGCCCCCCCATAAGAAATAATTGAAGTTACCAATTGATCTACACCCTCTTTAGGTGCATCATTTGTTGGGGAACTACTAATTTCAGTATTAATAATTGATGGATAAGTTTCTCTACCAAAAACATCATACTCCCATAAACCTCGACCCCAAGTCGAAGCACGAATTGTATTTGAACCCCACATAATTTCTAATTCCTTTATAGACATGTTTGGTAAATCTGTATTATATAAACTCCAAGTATTATCTACCATTGCCATCTTATATAATCCAATTTCTGTTCCTACATATATTGTGGAAGCATCTGTATGATCAATTACAACTGAGCGTACCGGCATATTTCCTAAATTATAAGTAATGTTTTGCCATGTAATTCCTTGATCATGTGATATAAATACTTTTGCATTATCTGCTTGGTATCTTGCGTAAGTAACTACAATTGTATTGTCATCATTCGGGTCAAATACTACATCTGTAATCGAATAATTAGGTAAGGTATTTTTTATATCACTCCATGAAACACCTCCATCTGCAGATAATTCTATTTTTTCGTTTTGTACAGCTACAATTATATTCGAATTATTTTCTGCAATTGTCCCAAACTTAATTGTTCCTGTAAAAGAAGGAGTTCCTATATTTGTCCAAGTGGTACCAAAATCTTCACTGGCATAAACATTTTCTGCTAATGAATAAATTTTCATTTGTTCATTAGGATCATAAAAAATTGGAGCAATCCAATATCCATCTTCACCTCCTGGCTTAATTGTAGATTTTGATTGACCAGCATCATTTGTTATAATTCTACCTCCATTTTGCCAACTTCCAATCATCCAATCATCATTTAAAGGCTGAATTAAACCTTCCATACCATCTGCTCCATACATTTCTACCCATCCAGATTCTGTATTCACACTAGTTCCATTATCTTGAGAGCCAACTATAGTACGATCATGATTAGATTGACTAACCCCGAGATTGTAATTCATACGAATACCAATATCCTCACTTAAAATATTCCAGTTAACACCATTATCAGTACTTTTAACTAAAAAACCATCTGTTACTGCATAAAAAACACCGTTAATACATTCTGCAGCTTGTAAATCTGCATGAATATAATCAGTACTTGTATCATAACTTATTTGATTTCCGCTTCCAGCACCATTTGTATTTCCCAATGACCAATATGTAACTTGACTAAAATTTGCTCCGCTATCCGTACTAAAAAAAGCATCCACATAACCTGCTAAAATATTAGCATCATCAATATCACTCACAGCAAATCCGGCATCTGATTGACCTGGTGTACTCACTAATGTAAATGAAACCCCACTATCTGTAGACTTCCATAATCCATCTCCAGACATATAATATACACAGTTAGGACAAACTGCACTTACTTGAATTGTTCCTTGATTTCCTGCACTACCAGGTATTACTGTTGTTGTAAAAGTAACACCAGCATCATTTGAAACGTATACTACATTAGGGTTGTTTTTTGCATAAGCATACATAATGTTAGGGTCAGTGGGGTGAAAATCAATATCTGTAAAGTCATCATTAGCAACAGGAATTGTCCACGACACTAAGTTATCTGTAGACCTGTATATCCCAACTCTAGTACCTACAAAAATTAAATTTGGGATACTAGGATGGTATTTTATTTTATAAATCTCTCTATTAGATCCTAAACCTCCCCAACCTAAGTTTGTAGGGTTAAAATTACTTAGTGTCCATATATCCCCACCATTTACTGATTTATATATTCCGTGAGAATAATGATTTGTACTATTATTAATATTGATTAATACTGTATCAGGATCTGTTGGCGAAACAGCAATTGTATTTACTCCACTTGCAGCTAAAAAATCTGTAGATCCACCAGTCCAAGTAGTTCCTCCGTCCAAAGATTTCCAAAACCCTCCAGTTCTTGATCCTATATATAAGCGTTGATCATTATTTGGGTCTACATAAAAACAAGCTATTCTCCCCATCCCAAAAGCATAATGGCCTGTTATTTGTCCTGGAGAAGTTGGCCCTAATTCTTTCCAACCTGTTAATGATTGTGACTTTAAAGTATTTGAAGAAAATTTTTCATATTGATTCTTTACGAAAAATGGATTTACTGTACTTCTATCACCGCTTGGGTAATATTTATATTCATTTTCAACAATCCATCGTTGAAAACCTTTCCAACCAGAGCCTTTACCTTTACTCTTTGATTCAAAGTATTTCTCAGCTGTCCTAACAACATCATAAAAATTAACAGAATTATCATCTCTTAATTTTTTCCAATTTTGTGCATGCGCATTAATTAGAGATAATATAAATATAAACGTAATAATTTTCTTCATAAAATATTTTTTTATAACTATTTACTACTAAAATTTTAAGATTTATCCTTTAAAAAAGGTAGTAAATATATTAAAAGTTAACCAAACTATTTATTTTTTAAAGAGCTTCAAAACTTTCTCATTAATTTTACTCATGAGTAACAGTAGTTTTACTATATACCAATAGTTCCGAAACAACTTCTATAGGAATAACATTTAAAAGAATATAATAGTTAATATATACTTGTACTTCTTGAGAAACCATAATCGAAAGAAATAATTAAGGAAAGTTCTAAAAACAAAAAAGACCTACAGTTACCTGTAAGTCTTTAAGTGAGCCCTGAAGGATTCGAACCTTCGACCGCCTCCTTAGAAGGGAGGTGCTCTATCCAGCTGAGCTAAGAGCCCTTAGCATTAATATTGTCGGGGTGGCAGGATTCGAACCTGC
>Ga0209396_1002136_pt1 | contig 21022 bp, 16 predicted proteins | sample GOMGulsemesocosm_6_FD_184638 | JGI IMG/M metagenome (GOLD analysis project Ga0209396, IMG submission 184638) | Methane-oxidizing microbial communities from mesocosms in the Gulf of Mexico - GOM8C Gulf of Mexico (SPAdes) (version 2) | ecosystem: Environmental > Aquatic > Marine > Cold seeps...
GAGCAACCTGAGTAACTCAAATATTAAAAAATAACCACAAAAATTAACAAATAACAAACACTTAGTCAATGAGTTCTACTTTCGTATACGAAAATTATGTTGGTTATCGAAAAATTAACTCGAACTTACTAAGGATAAATACAACAGATGCTGCAATACCAATCAACGGCAATAAATAATTACAGATCGGTTTTAGCAGAAATAGTAATATCAGACCTATATATATAGCCAACATAGTGAATAAACTAAAAGAGTCATGGCTGAATAAGCTCAACTCAATCCAAGGTTGCGTGTTTTGTGAGATAAAAACCAAAGTCTGATCAAAATAATTAAAACCAAATTGTAAAACCGTAAAGATGAATTTACTTAAATCTGGTATAACCGGTGCAACTAATACCGCAATCAGCAATACAGGTAATATAAATAGACTGAAAATGGGGATTAACAATAGATTAGCGATAAATGATAGCCAGCTAAATCCAGAAAATATAGCTATTTGTGCAGGTAATAGTAGTAAGAACAACATTAACTGAGTTTTGACCGCTAAAGAAATAATGCTTAGATAATATCTTTGTTTATTATCATAATAATGCGTGTTTCTGACCAACCACCAAGCCAATACAAACACACAAATAATAGCGTAAAATGACAATATAAAACTGACACCGTAAATACTGTACGGACTTATAACGACAGTCACTAACAACATGTAAATACAAATCTGCCCTAGCGTGACTTTATAACCAAGTATTCGATAGCAACAACTAATCGCTAATAATATTAGTGCTCTCATTGCAGGTAATGAAAAACCAGCAAGCCAAACATAAACAACCGAAAATACAAGTCCAGTCAGCAAATTCGTATTTACTGATATTGGTTTTTTAAAAATACAACTAACTAGGTTAATAACGACAATACAAAACCCAAACAGTAAACCTACATGTAATCCCGAAATAGCTATCAAGTGGCTAATACCAAACTGCTGATATTGCAGCCACTGACTTTCTGTTATTTCAGCCCTATAGCCAAAAGTGAGCGCAAGCAATAATGGATTCGCATTTTCAGGCAGTAACCTTTTAATTAACTTAAAATAGTCTTGTCTTAAAGACGTATCTTCATCTAATAATTCAGCCTGTAAAACAAAACCTGAGTGAATAATATTTTGTGACAGTAAGTGATGTGGGTAACTGTAAAATTGGGATTGTTGATTAGCATTAAGTGCTTTCAGCCTGACCTTGAAACGCCATACTTGTCCGAGTAGTGGATGCTGGTTTTTAACTGCATTATTATTAAACCAGTATAAGCGAATGATCGGACTAATAAAATTTTCTCTCTCTCCATCTGTACGTTGAACGCTCACATTGAATCTGAGTCCGTTTTTACTATTTACTAATGTTATTATTTCGGCGGTTATGGTATGGTCTGAAAAACTTTTGTTCCACGCTTGTTTATTAGTAACTAAGCTTTGCGTGAATGACTGATTTGCGCTGTAAATTACTTTGTTTTCATGAAATAAACTAACCATGAGCGTAACAAAAACAATTATAATCATCTTTGGTAAACGACAGTAAAAATGCACAAGCAACATCACGCTGCTTAATGCGATTACCTGTTGCTGAGTCAATGATATAAATAATGTACTAATTAATACGGTAATAGCAATAATACTCGCATTGATGACCATGCATTACCCTCGACTATGAATCAAATTATGCCTAAGAATTTTATTAAAAAGTATCTTCCCGACCCTGACTCAATTAAAGATCATAAGCACTTAAAGATTTTTGGTGATCTATTACATAATGCCAACCTTTGGCATTTGAATCGTCGTTCTGCTGCAGGCGCATTTGCTGTTGGTATTTTTATGGCTTTTGTTCCAGTACCATTTCAAATGCTATTAGCTGCCGGTGGTGCAATTTTATTTAAAGTTAATCTGCCACTTTCTGTTGCGCTAGTTTGGTTATCAAATCCGTTAACCATGCCACCGATATTTTATGCGACTTATGTACTTGGCGCATGGATATTGCAAACCGAAGTACATAACTTTACTTTCGAGTTGACAATGGAATGGTTAATACAGGCTGTTTCTTTGTATGGTCCAGCATTTTTACTTGGCTGTTTTGTGGCAGGTGCAACTTGTTCGCTACTAAGTTATTTTAGTATTCGTTGGTTATGGCGTTGGAAAACGATGCGCGCATGGCAAAAACGTTGTGCATTACGTACAAAGTAAACCTTGTAAGTCTAGAAATTTATAACAAAAAGCAGCTAATGATTTAGCTGCTTTTTTGTTATAAAAACTATTGTTATAAACACCGTTGCAAAGGCTTATGCTTGATTAGTAACTAATTCCAACATAAGTCTTTCAGTAATAAGTACTCCATTACTTATTACCAAGTTCACGTGCAGGTTCAACCTGACAAGCTTTATTCGCGGGATAAATCGTCGCAACAACACTCATGATTAATGCAGCACTAGCAACTACTGCAATATCCACCAGCTGCACCTGCGAAGGTAAGAAGTTAATGAAGTAAATATCCCCAGATAAAAACGCCTTACCCATCAATTTTTCGATAAACTTAATAATGCCAGTCAAGTTTTCAGAAACTAACACTCCCAGTAGTGTCCCACTAAACACGCCAAGTAAGCCATTAAAGCCCCCATGGATAATAAAAATCAACCGCAATAAGCCATTCGTCGCACCCATGGTTTTTAAAATAGCAATGTCTGCGCGTTTATCGTCAACAGCCATCACCAAGGTCGTGACAATGTTAAAACAAGCGACGGCAATAACTAATATCAATATCACATACATCAAGCTTTTCACCATCTGAATATCTTGATAGAAATACCCTTGGGTTGTCATCCAACTACGTAAATACACGTAATGATTTATCAATCGCCCTGCTTCACCGACTACTCGATTAGCGTTAAATAAATCAGCCACTTTAAGACTAATACCATCAATGTTATCAGCACGTTTTTGTAAACGCTGTGCCGCCGCTAAAGGCATATATGCCAGACTATTATCTAATTGACCACTCAAGGAGATAATACCTGTCACTGTAAATACAAAACGCTGCGGTGCTTTAAATGCTTGCTTGTTTGGCTGTGAGACTAAAATAGTCACGCGGTCGCCAACATCTAACGATAAATCTTTAGCAATGCCACGACCAATGACAATATTGTTTTGCGATGAGGCTAAGCTTTGCCAACTACCGGCACTGACATAATCTGCCACACTTGACACAGTTTGTTCTGCGGCTGCATCGATAGCGCGTATTTGCACTGCTTTTAAATCGGTATTTTTTTGCAACAAACCGTTAATTTTTATATAAGGAGCAGCGCTAACAACTTGTTGATGCTGTTTAACTAATTCAATTCGATCTCGCCATTGGGGAATAGGTTCATCAACAGCTTCTAATTCGCCATTGGGTACGACAGATAAAATGCGATTCTTTAACTCATATTCAAAACCGTTCATCGCAGATAGGCCAATGATCAACACCATGACGCCTAATGCAATACCAATTGTTGAAGAGGCTGAAATGAATGCAATAAATCCATTTCTACGTTTTGATGCGCTATAACGTAAGCCAATAAAGGCCGCTAAAGGACGGAACATCAATTTAGCTCCGCAATAATGTCATTTGATTCACTCAATACACCATCAGCCATATATAATGTACGCCCTAAACGCTGAGCTAATTTTTCATCATGAGTAACAATAACAAATGCAGTATCGCAAGTTTCATTTAGCTCTTTTATTAATTGAAATATAGTTTCTGCGCTGCTTTGATCTAAATTACCTGTTGGTTCATCGGCTAGAATGATATTGGGTTCATTGATCAGCGCGCGAGCAATTGCAACACGTTGACGCTCGCCACCAGATAGTTCACTCGGTTTATGACCAATACGATGTGCAAGGCCAACACGCTCTAACATAGCAGTGGCTTTTTGCTGAGCAGATTTAACCTTTACACCCGCAATCAGTAAGGGCATTGCCACATTCTCTAATGCCGTAAACTCATTCAGCAAATGGTGAAACTGATATACGAATCCCATATGTTGATTACGCATTTCAGCTTGCTTTGCTGCAGACATGGCATGCACATCAACGCCATTAAGAAAAACTTTACCTTGAGTTGGCGAGTCAAGCGCACCCAACATATGTAATAAAGTACTTTTACCTGAACCAGAGCGACCTACAATCGCCACTAGTTCTCCTGAGTTTACCGCAAGAGATACATCATTTAATACTCGAGTATGAAGATTATGTTCTTGATAAACTTTACTGATATTTTCACATACTAAAAAAGAATTATTCATAACGTAAGGCCTCGGCAGGTTTCACATTTGCCGCTCTGAATGCGGGATAAAGGGTTGCGATAAGACTCAATGCGATCGCCCCCAAAATAATAGTCATAATTTGCCCCCAATCAAACACCACGGGTAATGACCGAGCCCCACCTGATGCTTGCTGTAATAAGTCCAATCCAATAAGAGAAAGCGCTTCATTTAAATTTGCAGCCAGCGCGATACCAGCAAGGCCACCAACTAATGCACCTAATGCACCAGTCCATGCACCTTGAATAACAAAGACGCTAACAATAGTTGAATTTTTCATGCCTAAGGTTTTCATGATGGCCACGGCAGACTCTTTCTCTGTCACCAACATAACCAAAGAAGAAAAGATGTTGAATACTGCGACAGTAATAATAAGGAAGAGTAATAAACCAATCATGTTCTTTTCCATTTTAACGGCTTGGAAAAGTTCACCACGAGCAGTCTTCCAATCGATAGCGTTAATACTAGAAAAGTCATAACGGGTAAATAGTTCGTCAACATCAAAAGGGTCATCAAGGAAAACGCGTAAATCTGCGGCGCTATCTTTAGCTCGGCGAGTTAATTTATGTGCATCGTTAATATTGACGAATACATGGGTTGATTCAATATCAGAGCCAACTGAATAAATACCCACAACAGTAAATTTACGTTGACTGGGTATTTGCCCCATCGGCGTATAAACACTGCCCTTTGCTGAAATTAAACGGATCTTACTTTGAAGCTTGACGCCTAATGAACGTGCTAGGTTACGACCTAATACAATATTGTAGTTACCCGCGATTAAATTGTTGAGATCGCCGAATATCATATTTTGACGAATAAAATCTTGCTGCGGGTAATTCTCAGGATCAATACCTTGAATCAATGCACCTTGAATTTGCTGTTTACTCTGGATCATTGCTTCAGTTTGTGAAAACGGCACAATAGCAATAACAGCCGGGTTGGCTTTTAGTTCTGTCATTAGGCTTGATGACTTAAATTCTGCTGACGTTGTCAAAGTTTTAGGTGCCTGAATTAATACGTGCGGCACAGCCCCTAAAATACGTGTTTTAAGATCATTCTCAAAACCATTCATTACTGACAGCACAGTAATTAATGCAAGCACACCAATAGTAATACCCGCGGTAGAGAATAACGAGATAAAAGAAACAAAACGATTACTCCGTTTGGAGCGGGTGTATCTCAACCCAATAAATAAACTAAGCGGATAAAACATAACAATCTGTGAGCCGAATAAAAACAAACAACCATTTTAGTGATAAGGTATTCAATGAGCAAGAGAAATCAATATTTGATTGGTGTTGTGAGTTAACGCTAATTGTCTAAACTTAATAAGATAAATAACAAAAAATATGGCACAATAACTAAAATAAAAACCAAATTAGTTATCAGTTTCGGTTCTACTTTCGGATCAAGGATACATCGAGTGACTCAAGATTATTTCTCAATTCTACATGACTTATCAGTCAATATTGAACCGGTAAGCAGTAACCAACTGCCGGCAAGCTTAGATGCCTTAAATACCGAAATGCCGATACCATTCAAAATGGCCAATGAAGTCGCTAATATTGATGCTTCTGCTTTACGTTCAATCCGTAATTTAGGTGACCAAGCTGATTCTTTAGCTGATTTCTTGCAGATGCAAAATGAAAAAATCAACCTAATAATGGGTTATGTATTGATGCAACAGGATGATATTGCTTATCGCTTTCATACTGAAACCTTCAGTGCTGGTGGCATGAGTGTAATCAGTGACAGAATATTCAAACTAGATCAGCCTGTGCGAATAAAGCTATTTTTACCAAGCGAGTCTTCAGCTATCTATTGCTACGGTATTGTTAGTGCGTGTATGGATACCAATCAAGATCAACAATTTAGCTACACTTTTAGTTTTAGCCATATTCGCGAAATTGACCGAGAAATATTGATCCGTTCAACACTGCACATTCAACAACAACAGCTGAAGTTACGTGCCGAACAAAGACAACAAAACCCTTCTTAATACATTGAAACGATAGTGCTATCTCTCTTATGAAATCAACAGCAATTCAGTCTCTTTCTGTACCTAAAAAAGCAGGTGAAAAATTCACCTTTGGTCATTTAATCGGCAGTAGCCTTGCATTTACACTCGCGCAATTATGCCAGCAAACCAAAGGTTGTATTCTTGCTGTAGTTGCAGATACTCCTTCAGCGCTCAAATTAGAGCATGAAGTTACACACTTTCTGCAAGACTCTACACCACTCATTACTTTTCCTGATTGGGAAACATTACCTTATGATAGTTTTTCACCTCATCAGGATATTATCTCTCAACGTATTCATGCCCTGCATCAATTTCAGCAAAGTAAAAATGCATTAATCATCGTATCAGCAAGCACATTAATGCAGCGCATTGCGCCAGTTAGCTTTTTAGATCAACATAGCTTGATCGTAAAAACCGGTGATAACATTGATATGCACTCTATGCGTCAACGTTTAGAAAAAAGTGGTTATAACGCAGTCGAACAAGTTTTAGAGCATGGCGAGTTTTCAGCGCGCGGTTCTATTTTAGATCTGTTCCCTATGGGCAGTGATGTGCCATTTAGAATCGATTTCTTTGACGATGAAGTCGAAGGTATACGTAGCTTTAACACTGAAAACCAGTTAACTATTGATCATCTTAATGAAATTAATTTATTACCAGCACATGAGTTTCCTACTGATGACGTAGCTATAGATCTGTTTAGACAGAAATACCGCCACCTATTTCAACCATCTCGCGAACCAGAGTCAGTTTATCAACAAGTCAGTAAAGGCTTTTTACCTGCCGGTATCGAATATTACCACCCGCTGTTTTTAGAAGAAACTGCGACACTATTCGATTATTTACCGAAAGACCTTGTGGTTACCGAGGTTGGTGGCCTTTATGACGCAGCACAGAACTTTTATCGTGAAGTTAATGAGCGTTATGAATCTCGTCGTTATGATATTCAGAGACCATTACTTGAACCTGCTGAATTGTACTTACCTGTAGAGCAACTCTTTAAAACGCTTGGTGAATACCGCCGTGTTGGTTTAGATAGTAATAATTTGAGCGAGAAAAATGGTCAATTTAATTTGGCTTTTACTGCATTACCACAGATATCAGTTAACCATCAAAAGAAAGCACCACTAGCCGCATTGGCAGAGTTCATTGATAATTTTGAGGGGAAAATACTATTCAGCGTTGAATCTGAAGGCCGTAGAGAAACATTAATTGAGCTTTTACAAACAGTAAAAATAAAACCTAAAGCTGTTACCGATTTAGCTAAGTTTATAAAAAATAAATCTAATCTCGGTATCTGGGTAAGCCATACTGAAAACAGCTTCATATCTGCAGATTTAAATCTCGCGATCATTTGTGAGAATGAGTTGCTAGGCCACCGTATTATCCAGCGTCGGCGTACCGACAAAAAAGCCCAAGCTAACAGTGATGCATTAGTTCGAAACCTCACAGAACTGACATTAGGACAACCGGTTGTTCATATCGAACACGGTGTTGGTCGTTATCTAGGTCTGCAAATTATCACGAATAGTGGCATGGACACCGAGTTCTTAACCTTAGAATACGCCAATAATGCCAAGCTATATGTGCCAGTGTCCTCTTTACACTTTATCAGTCGTTATAGTGGCGCAGGTGAATCATCCGCACCGTTACATAAACTTGGCTCTGATGTTTGGGAAAAATCCAAATCTAAAGCCATGGAACGAGTGCGAGACGTTGCTGCAGAATTACTAGATATCTACGCTCAGCGCGCTGCAAAAAAAGGTTTTCAATATAAGATTGATAAAGAATCTTATACCGCTTTCGCTGATGGCTTCCCATTCGAAGAAACTGACGATCAAAAAACCGCCATTCAAGCCGTACTCGATGATATGCGTCAAGACAAAACCATGGATCGTTTAGTATGTGGTGACGTAGGTTTTGGTAAGACGGAGGTAGCGATGCGCGCTGCCTTTATGGCAATGATGAACAGTAAGCAAGTTGCGGTATTAGTTCCAACCACCTTATTAGCACAACAACATTTTGAAAACTTTAAAGACCGTTTTGCTAATTGGCCAGTACGTGTAGAGGTCATTTCTCGCTTTAAAACAGCGAAAGAACAGAAAGCCATTCTTGCCGACTTACAAGCAGGTAAAGTTGACCTCTTGATAGGCACGCATAAACTGCTGGGTAATCAGATCGAGTTTTCTGACTTAGGTTTATTGATTATCGATGAAGAGCATAGATTTGGTGTCAGACAGAAAGAAAAAGTAAAAGCGCTACGCGCAGATGTTGATATTTTAACCCTCACTGCAACACCGATTCCACGAACGCTAAATATGGCAATGAACGGGATGCGTGATTTATCCATCATTGCGACACCGCCAGCCAAACGGTTAGCAGTGAAAACTTTTGTTCGTCAGTATGAAGACAATATTGTTAAAGAAGCAATCATGCGTGAAATTATGCGTGGTGGCCAAGTATACTTCTTACATAACAACGTCGACTCAATTGATAAAACCACAGAAGCTATCAGTAAACTTATTCCTGAAGCTCGCGTAGTATCTGCTCACGGCCAAATGGCAGAGCGTGAATTAGAATCTGTGATGTCTGATTTTTATCATCAACGCTTTAATGTATTGGTTTGTACCACGATAATTGAAACCGGTATCGATATCCCATCTGCCAACACCATAATCATGGATCGCGCTGATAATCTCGGCTTAGCGCAGTTACACCAATTGCGTGGTCGTGTCGGTCGCTCTCATCATCAAGCTTATGCTTATTTGCTTACTCCGCATCCAAAACGTGTCACTAGCGATGCTAAAAAACGCTTAGAAGCTATTGCGTCGCTCGAAGATCTGGGTGCTGGTTTCACCCTTGCGACACACGATTTAGAAATTCGCGGTGCAGGTGAGTTATTGGGTGATGATCAGAGTGGTCAAATTTCATCAATTGGCTTTAGTTTATACATGGACATGCTTGACCAAGCGGTTAGCAGTATTAAATCAGGTAAATCGGTATCATTAGAACAGGCACTTAAAAGCCAAACAGAGGTTGAATTACGTATTCCAGCCCTGCTACCAGAAGATTACATTTTTGATGTTAATATGCGATTATCGTTATACAAGCGTATTGCCAGCAGTAAATCCAACGATGAGTTACGCGAAATTCAAGTTGAGTTAATCGATCGCTTTGGTTTATTACCTGATAATGCTAAGAACTTAATCAAGCAAACAGAGCTGAAAATGCAAGCAGCTGACTTGGGCATAACTCGCCTTGACGTTGGTCCAACAGGTGGATACATTAGTTTTGGTGATCATAACCAAATTGACGTGAGCTTTTTGATTAAATTAATTCAGCAACAACCACGTATATACAATATGGACGGGCCAACGAAACTAAAGTTTGCCATTCCAGTACCAGAAGCAACAGACAGAATAGCATTAGTTGATTCAATGTTAGTTGAATTCAATAAACATCGGATCCCAGGAGTTAAACATTGAAAAAGTCTTTAGCTAGCCTCTTTGTCGGCTTAGCATTAACTAGCAGTATTTCCGTTCAGGCCGCCGAAGAAAAGCGCTGGTTTGAAGTCGAAGTGATCATTTTTGAACGACTCTCTGAAAACTCTCAAGCTAAAGAACATTGGGAAGAATCAGATCTGCCGACTCTTTCTAAAAAGCATATAGACCCTTTCTCATTATTTCTCGATGAAAAGAACTTAGTCAGTTACCAACTAGCGGTTTCAGCGAGTAATACATTGCTCGCAACATCATCTGCAGTTCCGACCAATGATGTAATTGACGATGTCATTACTATCAGCGAAATTACTGATATCAATAGTCCTGAAATTATTGAAGAAGGTGACCTACTTGCATTTGGTGATGATTTGTCTTTACAAGCAAGTGATGCCATAAATACTGATAATATTGAAGCTGAAATAAGTAAACCAATTATTGTAGCGACTAAAGCTGAAATAGATGGAGCTGAATTAATTGCTCAAAGCCAGGATGAAGAATTTGAAATTGCTCCAGCAAGCGACCTGCAATTATCAGAACAAGTGCAAGCATTAAAACAACATGCTAATTATAAATTACTCATGCATTCAGCATGGCGTATGCCTCCGACAATAAAACGTCGAGCAATTCCAATTCGCATCTTTGCTGGACAGAACTACCAAACAAGATTCAATCCAGATGGCAGCCCAATATTGACTCCAATTGAAGAAGTTCAAGAAGCTGTCATAGTTAATGATATCGAGACGAATACAGATACAGCTGCGGTATTAATGACTGATGAAGATGAATTAACACCGCTTTGGCAGCTTGATGGCGAATTATTAATTTACCTTGATCATTATCTCTATGCTGAAACCAAGATGTATATTCGTCAGGAAACAACTCGGGAAGTGCCCGTTTCGGATGTGACTTCTGATTATAGCACTGACCAGCAGAGTAAAGAACAAAGTTTGCTATCATTATCGAGCCTAGCACTGGATGTAAAAATAGCTAACCCGCTTGTTGAAAGTATCAGTGAGTTAGACTCGGAAGCTGAAATAGAAATGCAAGAACAAGCATTTCTGCAGAGTTACCCGATGAAACAGCTCCGAGTTATTCGCAGTAGTGAGATCCATTATTTTGATCACCCTAAGTTTGGTATGCTCATGCAAATACGAAAATATGAAAAACCAGACCCTGTTATAGAAGAAGATACTCCGAGAATTGAAAACTAAAGTCAAAACCCAAGAAAAGAGTATAAAAATGCAGGTTAACTGCATTTTTATTTTTTCTATCCAAACCCTTTTCTATCCAAACCCAATTGATTTATCTTATTAGACTTGTTTTACAGGGTTATTGCCCTTTCGACATAACCATAGTCTGAAATGTTTGCAGTATAATTTTTATATCAGCCTGAAGCCAAGACATAAAACTGACTAATGACAATGCATAAGCAGCTTGCCATATTACCAAGCAGCACGTTTATCAATTGTGGAATTTCATCCAAACGAGTATCGCGAAAATTCGAAACCAATGAGGGCACTTGGTTCTGACTTGAAATCTTTATTAAAACAACCTGATAAGCGCCGACGACGCAATATTTTAACTGATTTAAAGCTTGCGTTTACTTTTCGAAAACTAGCAAATTAAGACTGTATCTTAAATCAGTGACAAAAAAACCAGTGAATATTAACTATTCACTGGTTTTTTATTGTGATGGATTAAGGTTAATACTTAAACCGGATTATCAATATCAATAAAGGTCACGTCTAACCCCTTCTCCTCAGCCAGCCATTCACCTAATGCCTTCACACCGTAACGTTCTGTAGCGTGGTGTCCTGCGGCAAAGAAACTCATCCCCGCTTCACGTGCGAGGTGAATAGTTTGTTCTGACGCTTCACCACTGATGAACGCATCAATACCTTGTTCAATGGCTAATTCAATATAACTTTGACCGCCGCCTGTACACCAAGCAACAGTTTTAATCGGTTTTCCCGCATCAACGACAAGTGGTTCACGCTGCAATGTATCGGTAATTCGCAGCGTTAATTCAGCAGGGGTAATTTCTTCTTCAAATTTACCGACTTGCGCTACACTGGCTTTATCCCAAGGTTCTAAACCACGACGAACGGTAATACCTAACAAACGAGCCAATTCAACATTATTACCCAGCTCAGGGTGGATATCTAACGGTAAATGATAAGCAAACAAGTTAATATCGTTTTTAATCAAAGCACTGATTCGTTTATATTTAATGCCTGTTATCGCAGGGGATTCATTTTTCCAGAAATAGCCATGATGTACTAAGATTGCATCTGCTTGTTGTTCAATCGCTGCATCAATGAGTGCCTGAGATGCAGTCACCCCCGTAATAACCTTGCAGATATTCTCTTTGCCCTCAACCTGCAGACCATTCACCGTAAAATCTTTAATTCGGTGCGGCTGCATGAATTCGGTTAGCACGTTGTTGAGTTTTTTATTTGTTATAGAGGTCATTAGTGTTCCGGAAAAATAATGGGTTAAAATCGTGAGAAATGCACTTAATTCTTGAATCAAGATACGGCAACTTATGAGCGCAAGCAAATTACAGATATAAAAAAACCGTTATTATTTCAGCAAAATACAATCTTGCTGAAATTAACAACGGCTATTTTTATTTAGAATTACTTATTTGGACATCGACAACTAAATTAATCTAGCGTAATAACGTCAAATGGTACTATTGGATTAACGTCTGCGTCATAATCAACACCGTCAAGACCAAAGCCAAATAACGCTAAGAATTCATCTTTATAGTATTGGTAATCAGTAATGTCGAATAAGTTATCGTCATTCACTTCATCCCAAAGCTTCACACATGTCGCTTGGATATCTTCACGCAATTCCCAATCATCCATACGTAGACGATTCTTTTCATCAACCGTGATTTCTTTTGCTGAATCAGGGTAAAGTACATCACGGAATAAACGTGAAATTTGTTCTAGGCAACCTTCGTGTAAACCATTTTCTTTCATCACACGGAAAACCATCGCGATATAAAGTGGCATAACAGGGATCGCAGCACTGGCTTGCGTTACCACACTTTTCAGCACAGCTACGTTTGCGCTACCACCCGTTTTACTTAACTCTGAATCAATCGCATGTGCCGCTCGGTCAAGATCTTGTTTCGCTTTACCTAACGCGCCATCCCAGTAGATTGGCCAAGTTAATTCAGTACCGATGTAGCTATAAGCAACAGTTTTACACCCATCAGCTAATACACCCGCATCAGAAAGTGCAGACATCCACAATTCCCAATCTTCGCCGCCCATCACTGTGATCGTATCTGTGATCTCTTCTGCTGTTGCAGGCTCAACACTTGCTTCAAACAAGGTGTTCTTATTAGTATCAACTGCTTTAGCAGTGTAGACATCACCGATTGGTTTTAGGCAAGAACGAATGACTTCGCCTGTGTCTGGCATTTTACGTACTGGAGAAGCTAGTGAATAAACCACCATATCAATTTGACCAAGATCTGCTTTAATCAAATCAATTGTTGTTTGTTTTGCTTGATGAGAAAACGCATCGCCGTTAATGCTTTTTGCATATAGGCCTGCTTCAGACGCATATTTTTCGAATGCTGCGCTGTTATACCAACCCGCTGTACCCGGTTTTTTTTCTGTAGCTGGTTTTTCAAAGAACACACCAATAGTTGATGCACCGCCGCCAAATGCAGCTGTAATACGAGATGAAAGACCATAACCACTCGACGAACCAACAACTAAAACACGCTTCGGAGCATTGATAATAGGCGTTTGCTCTTTATTATATTCTATCTGCTCTTTAACGTTCGAATCACAACCGGTTGGGTGTGTCGTTGTACAGATAAAACCTCGAGTTTTTGGTTTAATAATCATATTCTTTTCACTAAGTTGGGACAGGGATACAAGAATAAGAGTTTCTGACAAATTTAGCACCCCTTTTTTGGTGCTTTTCTATCTGGTTGGAGTTCTGTGTTAAAAAATATACTACAAAATAGCCGATTGACCAGCACTCTGTTGCATCTATCTACATATACCTTATTATCGCAGCATAAATACAGTAATTCGTGACATTGAGCCTAACGAATTAATAACAAATAAGAGTTTCATGGAAAAGATCAATCAAGCAAATACCTACTTATTCGATTTGGACGACACCCTTTATAGCCCTAAACTTGGCATTTTAAAACAAGTTGAAAGCCGTATGCATCACTTCATATCTAACGCCCTTTCCTTGCCTTTAAATGAAGCGACACAACTTTCAAATCAGTATTATCAGAAATTTGGCGGCACAGTCGAAGGGCTAGTTAAGTTTCACAAAGTGAGCCGTGATGAATTTATCCATCATTGCCATGACGTTGATCTAACCCATTTACAACCAGAGCCACATATAATCAAAGCGATTGATGAATTAGCTGGCCGTAAAATTATTTATACCAACTCACCAAAACATTACGCGAAAAAGATCCTCAACAAACTGCAGCTTGAGGACAGCTTCGAACATATTTTTTCACTCGAAGATGCCAGTTACAACTTAAAACCGCATGCCAATAGCTACGAGGCTTTATGTCAGGTTCATAATATTGATACCAACAACACGGTATTTTTTGATGATCAATTACGTAACCTCGCACCAGCAAAAAAGCTCGGTATGACAACCGTCTGGATCTCAGGTGGCGACCAAGTCGTGGCTAACGTTGATTATAATTCTGACTATGAAGCAACAAACTTACAGCAATTTTTTAATCAGTTAAAAATCAGTTAACGATTTATTCCTGCTTTTAATCGCAAAAGCCGTTATAACTGGCTATAATCCGCCAACTAAATCGGCTTTGTGATCTATAAATCCAAGCATGACCAACCCACATCATAGTGGGACTAATACCTAAGAGTAATGTAATGCAAGCAACTGCTAAAGATCTTTTTTCATATCCAAAATTTCAGAATCGTGTAACCAAGCCAGCTCCTTTCTTGCCAATGACGCGTAAAGAAATGAAACAACTGGGTTGGGATAGCTGCGATGTTATCGTTGTAACTGGTGATGCTTACGTCGATCACCCGAGTTTCGGTATGGCAATTATCGGCAGAACCCTTGAAGCACAAGGTTTTCGTGTTGGTGTCATTTCTCAACCTGATTGGGAAAGTGCCGAACCGTTTAAAGAGTTGGGCCGCCCCAACCTATTTTTCGGCGTAACCGCGGGTAACATGGACTCCATGATCAACCGTTATACCTCTGATTTACGTCTTCGCCATGATGATGCTTATACACCTGACGATATCGGTGGTAAACGCCCCGATCGTGCGGTATTAGTTTATACCCAACGCTGTAAGCAAGCTTTTAAAGACGTCCCTGTTGTCATTGGTGGTATCGAAGCCAGTCTACGCCGTATTGCTCATTACGATTATTGGTCAGATAAAGTGCGCGGCTCTGTATTACCCGACTCAAAAGCTGACATGCTTATTTACGGTAATGCCGAGCGTCCATTAATTGAAGTTGCTCATCGCTTAGCAAACGGCGAATCAATTAAAGAGCTCACTGACGTCCGCGGCACAGGTGTAATGCTCAAAGAAGCTTTACCTAACTGGAAAGGTATTGACTCACGAACGTTAGATACTCCCGGTAAAATTGAACCCGTTTTAAGCCCGTATGAGTATGTAGAAGAAACCTGTTCGAAAAAAGATGGCACAGAAGAAGTCGTTGACAATTCTGATGCTCAGATATTTAAACCAGTGGTAATGCAAGAGCATAACAAAATGCCGTGGTTTCAAACTTATATCCGCTTACCAGATATGGAAACAGTGAAGAAAGACAAAGTCTTATACGCACATACATCGCGTGTTTTTCACCAAGAAACCAATCCAATTTCATCACGCGCTTTGATCCAAAAACACGGAGCACGTGAAGTTTGGCTGAACCCACCAGCAACACCGCTTGCAGAAGGTGAAATGGACGGTGTATTTGATTTGGCTTACGCACGAGTTCCGCACCCAAGTTATGGCAACAAAAAAATCCCAGCTTACGATATGATCAAAACCTCGATTAATATCATGCGCGGTTGTTTTGGTGGTTGCTCTTTCTGTTCTATTACCGAACATGAAGGCCGTGTTATTCAAAGCCGTTCACAAGATTCAATAGTGAAAGAGATGGAAGCAATTCGCGATAAAGTACCGGGGTTCACGGGTGTGATTTCCGATCTTGGTGGTCCCACTGCAAATATGTACAAACTCGGTTGCATGAGCCCGAAAGCAGAAGCAACTTGTCGCCGCTTATCTTGCATCTTCCCAACCATTTGTAAACATATGGATACCGACCATACGCCAACGATTGATCTGTACCGTCGAGCTCGAAAAGTCCCAGGCATCAAAAAAATCTTGATTGCTTCTGGTGTACGTTATGATTTGGCGATTGAAGATCCACGATATGTAAAAGAGTTAGTTGAACATCACGTCGGTGGTTATTTGAAAATTGCCCCTGAGCATACCGAGAAATCACCGCTCGATATCATGATGAAACCGGGTATGGGTACATACGATCGTTTCAAAGAAATGTTCGACCGTTTCTCGGCTGAAGCAGGCAAGAAACAGTATTTAATCCCTTACTTTATCTCAGCTCACCCAGGTACACGAGACGAAGATATGTTAACGCTCGCGCTATGGTTGAAAGAGAATAAGTTCAAGCTTGATCAAGTGCAAAACTTCTATCCTTCACCTCTGGCAAATGCAACGGCTGTTTATCACACCGAACGTAACTCGTTACATAAAGTGCGTGCTGATGATGAAAAAGTTGTCGTGCCAAAAGGCGCTCGCCAACGTCGTTTACATAAAGCTTTATTGCGTTACCATGATCCAGCTAACTGGCCTTTAATCCGCGAGTTCTTATTAAAATCAGGCCGCCGAAACTTGATTGGACGTGGTTTACAACACTTAGTACCACCGGAAACACTTGCTGAGAAACAAGCAAGTAAGGCTGGCGCTAAACCGAATCTAGGTAAAGGTGGCAATAACAGTAAGCACAAGCCTGCAATCAGCCATAAAGGTGCGAAACAACCACGTCAACAACCGAACAGCAAAGGTTTCACTAAAGCATTGACTAAGCACACGGGTTTGGCCCCTGCCGAAGGTGTTGGTCTTGATGACAAAGGCGGTAAGCCGAAACGCAAAAAGCCAGCGTTTCAAAATGCCAAGCCACAAGGTCAAGGTAAACCCCAAACTAAGGGTAAATCAAATTCAGCTAATAAGCCTGCTGGTGCTAAAAACGGGAAACCAGGCGGCTTTAAAAAACCAAGTCGTGGTTAATTAGCCATAAATTATCAAATCAATAAAAGGTCGCTAAATCTACTGGATTTAGCGACCTTTTTTGTTTTTTAATTATTAGCAATAGGCAAATAACTAAATAAAAACTAAAACGCTTAGATACAAAAACATTAAACCACTTACTCCGAGAATAATTCCGACTTTAGCCATATCTTTGCCTTCAATAAAACCCGTCGCGTAAGCTAAAATGTGTTCGATTAATTTCATAAACGAACTACAGCGATGTTTCTAAAATTTTACGGCTTACTTCAAGCGTAATATCTTTGTGCTCACCCAGTTTAGTCATACCATGCTCTTCAAGTTTATTGATTAGATTGTCAATATCACTTGCTGTAATGCCAGCTTCAGTTAAACGTGTTGGCACTTTCATTGTTTGGAAAAATGCTTCTGTTTTAGCAATGGCTAAATCAATTTTAGCATCATCATTGCCATCCATGATATTCCAAACACGTTCCGCGTATTGAATTAATTTGCTGCGTTTTGCATCACGACATACTTTCATGACAGCAGGTAATACGATTGATAAGCTACGCGCATGATCAACACCATGAGCACCCGTTAATTCATGACCAATCATATGAGACGCCCAATCGTTTGGTACACCCGCACCAATTAGACCGTTTAGCGCCATTGTTGCAGACCACATGATGTTCGCACGAACTTCTAAGTCTTCTTTTGTTTCAGCAGCTAAAGCTTTAGGGCCTTCTTCTATTAACGTAAGAAGTAAACCTTCAGAGAAACGATCTTGTACTTTCGCATTTACTGTATAAGTTAAATACTGTTCCATGATGTGAACAAACGCATCAACAACACCGTTACTCACTTGACGCTCAGACAGGCTCAAGCTTGTTGATGGATCTAATACAGCAAATGTAGGACGTACTAACGGGCTACCAAATGCCAGTTTGTTACCATCACGGGTAATTACAGCACCACCGTTAGACTCAGAGCCTGTTGCTGGTAGAGTAAGTACCGCGCCCATTGGCAGTGCTTGCTTAACTTCCGCACCTTTAGCAAGAATATCCCACGCATCACCACCTTCGAAAAGTGCTGCTGCAGCAATAAATTTAGTACCATCAACAACAGAACCACCGCCTACAGCCAATAGGTAATCAATATCTTTTGCTTTAATAATGTCTAAAGACTTGATTAATGTGTCGTAACTTGGGTTTGGCTCAATACCAGAAAATTCATGCCATTCATGTTCAGCTAGTGCAGTAACCACTTGATCGTATACGCCATTAGATTTGATTGAACCGCCACCATAAGTAACTAAAACTTTAGCATCCTTAGGGATTTCACTCGTGATAGTCGCAATTTGCTCTGTTCCGAATTGAATTCGTGTTGGATTTTGAAAGGTAAAATTTTGCATGATATTTCCTTGAATTACGAACACAGAAGTTAGTTGCTAACTCATGTGAGCGACAACTTTAATTAAGATGCTGAGAGTTTATATCTTTCAAGTCAATGATACAATAATGAATAAATTGACAACATTGTTTAGTTTATTGATACAATAATGGCAATTTAATTATCACCACAGAGAATCCAGCTTGAATTTATCCTTTGAACAACTAAAAAGCATGGTCGTCTACGCACAAATTGTAGAGCAAGGTAGTTTGTCTGCGGCTGCAAAGCAACTTTCGCTGTCTCGCGCGGTTGTCAGTTATCATCTAAAAAAGTTGGAAAATCAACTTGGCCTTAAACTGTTGAACCGCACCACGCGCAGCTTTACGTTAACCGAAGCAGGCGAAAAATATTATCACCACTGCCAAGGCATTGCTCAGCAAGCCGAAGCAGCCAATTTACAGATCCAAAACTTAAAACACGAGCCAGAGGGTTTGCTGAAAATTTCTTGCCCAGTTAACGTTGGTTTACAAATCATCGTGCCAGCACTAAATAAATTTAAACAACAATACCCCAAAATTGAACTGGAAATTATGCTAACGGATGACATCGTCAACATAATGCAAGAAGGTGTCGATTTAGCTATACGTGGCGCACCACTGGCGGACTCAGGATTACAAGCCACAAAATTTGTCTCTTTACATACTTGGCTTTGTGCCGCGCCAACCTATTTAGAACAACGTGGTATACCAACAGATCCCACCGCGCTAACCAGTCATGATTGGGTTATGTACAAATTAGCTTCAAACAATTTAACAATGAGTAAATCGGGTCGCTCATATAGCATCAAGATGTCAGGCAGTATTTCGACCAATAATGCTGCTGCGAGAACGGCATTTGTCGAAGGCGGCCACGGCATTGCAAGGATCCCTGCTTATGATGCCGCACCTAAGATAGAGAGTAATACTTTAGTAAGGCTTTTGCCTGATTACGAGTTCGCCAATATCAATTTATACGGTGTTTATCCTCCGGGCAGTACATCATCGAAAAAACACAGGTTAGTCATTGATTTTTTGAAAGAATACTTCATTAACAACAAAGATATGTGTTTTTAGATCTGTTTCATTTATTGATATGAATCAAGCTATATTCAGTTAAGCCAGTATCGGTCTTAATAACGACTTCGCATTACTCAAAAAGAACTATGCTCTAAATTAAACAATCAGTGGAGATAATTAAGATGCAAGAAGTAAAATTTGTGAATGAAAAAGCCGGACAACTTGTTAGTCTATTTAATCAGTTTTTATTGACTGGTGAAAACCATAACGCTCTTGTTGAGCTAACTTGGGATATTTTATTAGATTGGCAGCGCCTTGATACATCTGAAGAAAAAAACTTAACGACTAAAGAACGTGTGTTTTGGCATATCTTGTTTGAGCTGCAATATTGGGATAAAGACTTTCTACTTCACAGTAAAAAAATAAGAAGTGAGCTGTATAACTGCGCATTATATTTAGAAAGAGAGAAGCAAATTCCAGTTAACTGTGTCGGTATTCGTCCTGAAAAATCACCGATAGAAGCTGAAAATGAAAGTCACCTTGAAGCTGAAGTTGCTTAAATGTCACTTTGAAATCCATGTCTGCATTTAATGGCTGAATCATTGAGGTAAAGTGTGTTTACACCGGATTGTAATCAAAAAATAAAAGTAAAGGTAACAAATAACTGAACTAGTTGTTACCTTTTAGCTATGAATTGACTACTTTTAGCCTAATGAATCAGACTTATCTTTGATCGAGTGCAGCATAGCAACAATAATAAATCCAGCACCAATTAAACCTGTTATAACTTCCGGTACATGCATAAACGTTTTTAAGAACATTATGGCCGCTAAAGCGATGATGGCATAAAATGCACCATGCTCTAGATAACGATATTCAGCAAGTGTGCCTTTCTCTACCAGCATAATAGTTAACGAGCGCACGAACATAGCACCAACACCTAAACCTATGGCGATAATGAACAAATCTGTCGTGATCGCAAATGCACCAATCACACCATCAAAACTAAATGATGCATCCAGTACTTCAAGATACATAAACATCACCAAGCCACTCTTCGCGACATTAGCGACGACATCTGCGCTATTAGGTTTGTTATCAGTACTTTTTTGAACTTCAATATTGTCTTGAACTTCACTAGCTTCATGTTCAGCGGCATCGGAACTTTCAATCCAATTGCTCAGTTTATTAATAGCCGTAAATGTTAATAAACCCGCTAAACCTGAATAGATAAATGTCATTTCATCGGCATCAGCAAGCTTGCTCAATGCTATGCCCATAATAGCTAACAAGGTAATGACTTCTGCAGCAAATTTCACCTTACCTAGATGCACAATAGGTTGCTCAATAAACGGGATCCAATGATCTTTTTCATCATCAAAAAAGAAGTCTAGCGCGACCATCATCAAAAATGCACCACCAAAACCCATGATAGCAATA
>Ga0209396_1002140_pt1 | contig 21009 bp, 19 predicted proteins | sample GOMGulsemesocosm_6_FD_184638 | JGI IMG/M metagenome (GOLD analysis project Ga0209396, IMG submission 184638) | Methane-oxidizing microbial communities from mesocosms in the Gulf of Mexico - GOM8C Gulf of Mexico (SPAdes) (version 2) | ecosystem: Environmental > Aquatic > Marine > Cold seeps...
CTCCATTGAATATGATGCGTTTATCAAGGCTGATGGTAAGTACGATTATGTGCTTAACCTTTCGGCTCTGAAACATGTTCGTAGTGAAAAAGACCCATTTACCTTAATGCGTATGATTGATGTGAACGTGTTTAATACGGATAAAACAATTCAGCAGTCGATTGATGCGGGCGCTAAAAAATATTTCTGTGTATCAACAGATAAAGCTGCAAACCCAGTAAACATGATGGGTGCGTCTAAACGCATTATGGAAATGTTTTTGATGCGTAAAAGCGAGAATATTGATATCTCTACTGCTCGATTTGCAAACGTTGCTTTTTCTGACGGCTCGCTCCTACATGGTTTTAACCAGCGAATTCAAAAAAACCAACCTATTGTGGCGCCAAACGATATCAAGCGATATTTTGTGACACCTCAAGAGTCTGGTGAGTTGTGTCTCATGTCGTGTATCTTTGGTGAAAACCGTGACATTTTTTTTCCTAAATTGAGCGAAGCTTTACATCTGATTTCGTTTGCTGATATTGCTGTTAAGTACTTAGAACAGCGTGGGTTTGAGGCATATTTATGTGAAAGTGAAGCCGAAGCTCGTGAACTAGCAAAAACGCTGCCGGCACAAGGTAAGTGGCCTTGTTTATTTACTTCTAGTGATACCACGGGTGAAAAGGATTTTGAAGAGTTCTTTACTGATAATGAAACGTTAGATATGGCGCGCTTTGAGAACTTGGGTGTTATTAAAAACAAACTTATGTATCAGCAGGAATTACTTGAATTATTTGAGCAGAAGATAGGTCAGATGAAATCTTCACGTGAATGGAGTAAAGAGGAAATTGTTAAACTCTTTTTCACAATGATCCCAGATTTTGGGCATAAAGAGACAGGTAAATATCTTGATAGTAAAATGTAATCGAGGCTCAGTGTGAGCTAAAGTGATCTGTCAAAGTTACGTGGCAAGAACAAGTAGAGAGCTAATATAATGATCCAAACTTCGGTTGTTGAATTTATTCGCAATGTATACCAAACCAAAGAATTTATTCCGTTACATGTGCCAACTTTTAATGGCAACGAGCAGAAGTACGTTTTAGAGACTATTCAAAGTACTTTTGTTTCAAGTGTCGGTAAGTTTGTTGATGATTTTGAACAGAAAATAGAAGCCTATACTGGTACTAAAAAAGCGGTAGCGACGGTGAATGGTACTGCCGCACTGAATACTGCGCTTTATATGTCGGGTGTACAGCGTGGTGATTTTGTCATTACGCAAGCTCTTACTTTTGTTGCAACTTGTAATGCATTACATCATATGGGCGCAGAACCTATTTTTGTTGATGTTTCACCTGTCAGTTTAGGTTTATGCCCTAAAGCAGTAGATGAGTTTCTGACTCAATATGCACAAGTAACAGAAAGTGGCTGCTTTCATAAAGAAACTCAGCGTCCAATTCGTGCAGTAGTGCCAATGCATACTTTTGGGCACCCTGTAGAGCTTGATGAGCTTTTGCTAGTTTGTCAGAAGTGGAATATTGCATTAGTGGAAGATGCAGCAGAAAGTTTAGGCTCTTTCTACAAAGGCAAACATACAGGAACATTTGGTGACTTTGGTGCAATAAGCTTTAACGGTAACAAAATCATTACCACGGGTGGAGGTGGTATGGTTCTATGCAAAACAACAAAGCTTGGCGCACGCACTAAACATGTGACAACAACGGCGAAAGTGCCTCATCCTTTTGAGTTTTATCATGATGAAGCTGGCTTTAACTACCGTATGCCGAATCTAAATGCGGCATTAGGATGTGCTCAAATAGAAGTGTTAGATAAGTATTTAGCACAAAAACGAATATTGGCTGACCGGTACCAAGATTACTTTGCTGGAAGTGACTTTAAATTTGTGCTTGAACCTGAATATGCTCACTCAAATTATTGGCTTAATGCTGTAATTTGTCCTTCGGTGCAAGCGAGAAATGAAATGCTTAAGCAGACTAATGATGCTGGTGTGATGACTCGCCCAATATGGCAATTGATGCATCGTCTTCCTATGTTTAAAGATACATTACGTGGGGATCTCTCTCACTCAGAACATATTGAAGCGCATTTAATTAACTTACCAAGTACTCCCTGTTAAAAAATAACTGAAAAAGTAAAGTCGAAACATAGACACCAGTGAGTTTGAATTTTAAGTGGAGAGTTAGATGAAGGTTCTTATTACAGGAGTAATGGGCTTTTTGGGTTGCTCATTAGCTAAATCGCTGCTCAATAAGGGGCATGAGGTGGTAGGGGTTGGTAGGCGTGATAAATTAATGCTTGATAAGTTTTTACAACAAGCTACTGGCTTCAGCTATATTAAATTTGATTTATTAGGTGATGATTACAATCTGCTTAATGTTGATGTTGACGCAATTGTTAATTTGGCTGGACTGATTACAGTTGCTCCCGGCTCTAGTTGGAAAGATTTTTCAATTGCGAATGTTGATGTTGTTGATAAATTGTATAGCTGGGCAGAGAAAAATAACGTTAAGCAGATTGTGCAAGGGTCGACATTATCTGTATTTGGTAGACAGCCTAGTAGCGAAACAATAAGTGAAAATGACATTCCGCAACCTGTTAATAACTATGGACTAAGCAAGCTTGCGGCTGAAGTGGTTTTAGAGGCTCGCTCGAACTCCAATGGTGCAAATACTAAAGTAACTGTTTTAAGGTTTCCGTCTATATTTGGAGGTGCCTGTGATAAAGGGATTGCTTATGAGTTTTGCAAATTAGCTTTTGAAAATGATGAGATAAAGGTGTTTAGTAACGGCCTGAGATATCGAAACCTACTTTATCTAGATGATGCCATTAATGCAATTTTTCAGTCGTTGAAACTATTTTCACAGCTATCTGACTATGAGGTTATTACAGTCGGTAGTCGTGACTCTTTGTCAATGATGGATATTGCTAAACTGATAATTTCTAAGACAAATTCAGCTTCGTCGGCCACTCCTGTAGATATATTTCCTACTACGGATTGGGATGTTCATCTTGATCTAGCCAAATTACACAAAATGCTTGCTATGCAAACAATGTCTATTGAACAAGGCATTGACCTTTATTTAAGGAGTTTTAACAATTGAAATATAATACTGCTTTTCCCTACTTTCATGAAACCGACATTCAAGATATTTTACGTAAAACAGAAGATTTTTTACGTGGTAATGGTATGTTAAGTATGGGGCAATATGTCGATCAATTTGAGAGTGAGTTTGCTCAAACTACTGGCACTCAGTATGCAATAGCTGTTCCTTCTTGTACCGCGGGGCTTGAAACAGTGCTCACTGCAATGGGGGTTGGTGATGGGGATGAAGTTATTGTACCAGTGCAGACCTTTATTGCTACAGGATCAAGTGTGGTGAGAGTAGGTGCAAAGCCTATATTTTGTGAAGTCAATAAAAATTTCCTTCTTGATTTTGATGATCTAAAACGACGAATTACGAATAATACGAAAGCAGTTATATTGGTTCATTTTGCTGGCATCATACATGAGGATGTTCTTGAAATTAAAGCATACCTTAATGATCTCGATATTTTTTTAATTGAAGATGCCGCGCATGCTCATGGCGCATCAATTAATGGTATTAATGCTGGAAATTTAGGTGATGCAGCTTGTTTTTCATTTTTTTCTACAAAAAATACAACTACTGGGGAAGGGGGGATGATTACCACCAATAACCCTGAGCTAGCTGAAAAAAGTGATAGCATTCGAAATCGTGGCAAAGATATGGATGCAAAAACTGAAATTTTTAATTGTATCGGAACAAACTTAAGACTTACTGAGTTTCAGGCCCTTTTAGGGCTTACGCAACTGAACCGTTTAAATGAGTTTATATCTCACCGCAATTCCGTAGCTAAAATATATAACGATAAGTTATTAGTCTTGTTTTCTAATGGACATGCAGAGGGTCCAGAGTTAGCGGGAGGTGTCGTTCATGCTTACTGGCGTTACTGGGTTAGGTTGAACACTAATATAGATCGCGAAAATATACAGGTTAAAATGGCTGAAAGCTCAATTAAAACCGATTGGGCTTATAGTCCGTTAGTCCATTTACAGCCGGTTTTTAAAGAAATGTATGGGAATGAACAAGGTATGCTTCCTCATTCAGAGGCTTATGCTCAAACCCATATTTGTTTGCCTATACATTTTTCAATTACACTAGAGGATGCTGGATTTATTGCGGATGAGTTTATAAAGGTTGTCTTAGCTGAGGTGATGGAGTGATTGTAAGTATTCACCAGAGTCAATATTTACCATGGCCAGCCTTTTTTAGAAAAATTGCTCAGTCAGATATTTTTGTAGTAATGGATGATGTTCAGTATCAGAAAAACGGAGTTCAAAACCGTAATAAAGTACGAAATAAGAGTGGCGATTTTTGGTTGACAATTCCTGTATCTGGAAATATTGACGATATGATAAAGGATAAGAGAATAGCAGACAAAAAGTGGAAAAAAAAACACTTTCAATCGCTAAGTCAAGCGTATGCCAAAGCGCCATATTGGAGCGACTATAGTGATTTTTTCCAAGAATTATATCAATCTGATGTTTTCTTATTACATGAAGTAAATAATGCTTTCATGACTTATATTCTTGAACAGCTAGATATTAAAACTAAAATGGTATTGATGTCCGAGCTAGAGTATCAGGGTGAAAAATCTGCATTGGTTATGGATATTTGCTCCACTTTAGGTGCAACAACCTATCTTAGTGGAAATGGGAGTAAGGCGTATTTAAATGAGGGTGAGTTTTCAGCTGCAGGTATTAAAATTGAATATATGGAATCGATTAATCCAGTTTATACGCAAATACACGGGGAATTTATTTCAAATCTATCCATTCTAGATATGCTTTTTAATGTGGATAAAAAAACAATCAAAGATTACCTAAATAAACCATAAGAAATGTATAAGTATGATAATTAAAAAGAAAACAATTTTAGTGGTTACTGGTATTCGTTCAGAATATGACATTTTGTACCCTGTATTAAAACAATTACAAAAAGAAGATGAGTTTGAAGTCAAAGTGGTTGTGACTGGTGCGCACCTTTCTGACTGGCATGGGAATACATGGGAGAAAATTAAGGCAGATGGCTTTAATATAGTAGATAAAATTGATTATCTACTGATGACTAACCGTAAAACACAGCGTAGTAAGGGGGTTGGACTTCTTGTGGCCGCTCTTTCTCAAACAGTGGAGAGAGAGGAACCTGATTGTATTCTTTTTGTAGGGGATAGGGAGGAAAGTATAGCTAGCTGTATTGTTGGTAATTATATGGATGTAAGGGTTGCTCATATTGCAGGAGGGGATACAGTGTATGGGAATGCTGATGATCCCATACGTTTTGCTTGTAGTGAACTTGCTCATATTCATTTTACTTTGGCGCAAAAGTACGCAGATAATTTAGTTGCATTAGGTGAAGAGCCATATCGGATTTGTTTTAGTGGCAACCCTGCATTAAGAAATTTGATCGATACACCTCACATGTCAAAGGCTGAACTATCTACGGCGCTTGGATTCGATCTTGATGATTATATTGTTTTGCTAAAACACCCTCTATCGTCAACAATATATGATACTTATAAACAAATGGTTACGACGGTGGAGTCTGTTCAGGAATTTGCTAATACTAATGGATTGAAAGTGGTAGGGATTTATCCAAATACAGATCCGGGATCGTATGATATTTTAAATGTTATTGATGAGCTTGATGATCCAAATATTAAATTTTTTAAAACTTTAAATCGTGAACTCTTTGTAAATGTAATGAGACACTCTTTAGCTTTAGTTGGTAATTCTAGCATGGGGATTTTAGAAGCTCCTTTTTACAAATTACCAGTTGTTAATGTCGGAGAAAGGCAAAAGGGGCGCCTTAATGCTGGTAATGTCGACTTTGTTGAATATGATAAAGCAGAAATAATTCAAGCATTAAAAAAAGCTGTATTCGATGAAAAATACAGGGAAGAAGTGAAGTTAATGACAAATCCATATGGAGATGGAGACGCTGATAAAAAAATAGTCTCGTTCTTAAAATCTATTGATTTTGATGATGATTCTTGGCTAATAAAGAAAAAAATATTGTAACTTTATAGGATGGAAAAATGAAAAAGGTTTTAATCGTTGCTCCCCATGCAGATGATGAAACATTAGGCTGTGGTGGAACAATACTAAAACTAATTAGCCTTGGTTATGAAGTTCATTGGCTTCTGGTTACAGGGATGAGCATTGATACTGGTTTCTCATTGAGTCAAATAGAAAAAAGAGCGAATGAAATAGAACAGGTATCAAAGGCATACTGCTTTGCAGGTATTCATGAATTAAAGCTTCCGCCAGCTAGGCTTGAAACGCTTCCATTAGGGGATATTATAGGTCCTATTAGTAACATAGTGGACATGATAAAGCCTGAGCAGGTTTTCACAGTATATAGGAATGATGCTCATAGTGATCATGAGATCGTCTTCGATGCAGTAATGTCTGCAACGAAATCATTTCGCTACCCTTTCATAAAGAAGGTTATGGCCTATGAAACTATGTCAGAAACTGACTTTGGTATGAAACCTGAAGATGGGGGGTTTCGCCCAAATATTTATATAGATATTTCGGAGACAATTAATAAAAAATTAGAAATTCTGAATATCTTTGAATCAGAGGTGCGAGACTTTCCATTTCCTCGATCCTGTAAAGCTTTGGAGTCACTGGCATATGTTCGTGGGGCACAATGTAACGCAGAGGCTGCAGAGGCTTTTATGCTAATTAAGGAAATTCTATGACACTTATAATTGCTGAAGCTGGTGTTAATCACAATGGAGATACTAAAATTGCGTTTGAACTTGTTGATGCTGCCTATAAAGCAGGAGCTGATATTGTTAAATTTCAAACATTTAAAGCGAAAAACTTAGTCACAGAGAGTGCTAAACAAGCAGAATATCAACTCAGAAACACTAGTAAAAGTGAGTCACAATTTGATATGTTAAGTAGGCTAGAGCTCTCTTTTGAGGCGCATCATCAACTGGTGAAGTATAGTCAATCCTTAGGTATTGAATTTCTTTCAACGGCTTTTGATTCTGAGAGTTTAGATTTTTTAGTTAACGATTTAGGTTTAACTCGCTTAAAAATCCCATCTGGAGATATAACTAATGCTCCCTTGGTTTTAGAGCATGCCCGCACAGGTTGTGACTTGATTGTATCTACAGGAATGGCGACACTATCAGAAATTGAGGCTGTATTAGGTGTAATAGCTTTTGGTTATACAATAGATGAAAACATTGAGCCTAGCGAATCTGCTTTTATGCAAGCTTATGCCTCAATTGAAGGGCAGAAGGCACTAAAGCAAAAAGTTACAATACTTCATTGCACAACTGAATACCCAGCTCCCATGTCAGAGATTAACCTGAAAGCAATGGACACATTAGGTAATGCATTTGAATTACCTGCTGGCTACTCAGATCACAGTGAAGGTATCACTATTCCTATCGCTGCCGTGGCCCGTGGTGCGGTGTTAATTGAAAAACATTTCACGTTAGATAAAAATATGGATGGACCGGATCATAAAGCATCTTTAGAGCCTTCTGAGCTTTCGGCTATGGTGGCAGCAATTCGTCAAGTCGAAGTAGCATTAGGTGTTGGAGTGAAAAGCCCAACTGAATCAGAAGTGAAAAATAAAGCTGTGGCTCGTAAGAGTCTAGTAGCGTCGAGATCGATTAAAGCGGGTGAGCTTCTCTCTGAAGATAATATCTCTATTAAGCGTCCTGGTGTTGGTGTGTCGCCATACCGTTATTGGGGGCTATTAAATAAGCCGGCTACAGGGGATTACAGTGCTGGGGATTTAATCGTTGAGTAGCTCGACTCTAAAGCCAATTGTCATTATTGGTGGGGGTGGTCATTCCAGTGTTTTGATGGACATCTTACTTTCTCAAAATAGAACTGTATTAGCAGTTGTCTGTCCTGATAATATTGGAGTTCGTAGTGTATTTTCAGATATTCAGCATTTAAAACAAGATTGTGATGTTCTGCAGTTTTCGCCTGATGAGATACGACTTGTTAACGGTGTTGGTATGCTGCCAAAATCGTGTTTAAAGCGTAAAATTAATCAGTATTATCTATCTCTTGGTTATCAGTTTGAAACTGTTATTTCTGATAGTTCACAAGTCTCATCATTTGCTATTATTGAATCTGGCGTACAAATATTTGCAGGAGCTATAATCCAAGCTGGTGTATTCGTTGGTGCCCATAGTGTGGTTAATAGTGGTGTCATCCTTGAGCATGATTGCCGTATTGGTCGATACAATCATATTGCTCCAAGGGCGACGTTATGTGGACAAGTTACAACACAAGATGATGTTTACATTGGAGCTGGTTCTATTGTTATTCAGAACCTTAAGTTAGAGCAAGGGGCAATTGTTGGTGCCGGTGCTATAGTAACGAAAAATATCTCTTCTCATAACATCTGCTATCCAAGCCGTTCTACAGTAAAAATGTATTCGTGAGTGATTTTTAATCATTTGTTTTCTATTTAGAAGCTCAATATTTCAAAAAATGAAGGAAGGTCATGAGTCATAGTTGGAAAAATGTATTAATAAAACCAACCTGTACACTGCGTGATGCACTAGAAATCATTAACAATGAAGCACTGAGAGTAGCGTTAGTTATTGATGATAATGAGCAATTGCAGGGAGTCGTTACTGATGGAGATGTTCGTCGAGGATTATTAAATAATCTAACATTAACTTCTGAAATTACCCAAGTAATGAATAGTAGTCCATTTACTGCTGATGCTAATACATCGCGTGATGACTTAATTGCTGTGATGGAAAGCAATGATATTCTTTCTATTCCATTGCTTGATTGTGGCAAAGTCGTTGGACTTGAAACCTTACATGGTATGTTAAATAAACCTACATACCAAAATCCTGTATTTTTAATGGCGGGCGGCTTTGGAACGCGTTTACGACCTCTAACCGATAATTGTCCTAAACCTATGTTAAAAGTTGGTAATAAACCGATTTTAGAAACTGTGATTCGTAGCTTCATTAAAGCAGGTTTTGTGGATTTTTATATTTCGACTCACTATATGCCGGAGCAGATTGAACAGCACTTTGGTGATGGATCTGACTTGGGCGTTAGAATTACCTACGTTCACGAAGAATCGCCGCTTGGTACTGGTGGCGCGTTAGGTCTATTACCTAAAGATTTACCGGATGATTTGCCACTGATTATGATGAATAGTGATATTCTTACTAAGGTTGACTTTCAAAGACTACTTGAGTTTCACACAGTAAATCAAGCAGATGCAACCATGTGCGTTCGTGAATATGATTATCAAATCCCTTATGGCGTAATCAATGGTGAAGGTAATAAAATTACAAAAATGGTTGAAAAACCAATCCAACGATTTTTTGTCAATGCAGGGATTTATGTAGTGTCACCGCGTGTGATTCGATCAGTCCCTGCTAATTATCAAATAGATATGCCGACATTGCTTGAACAACATATGCACGAACGCGAGCAAGTATTGATGTTCCCTATTCATGAATATTGGTTGGATATAGGTCAAATGGATGACTTCAATCGAGCTCAGATTGACTTCAAGAGGATAGGGATGTGAGGATTGCAATCATCCCAGCTAGAAAAGGTAGTAAACGCTTAGTAAATAAGAACATTAAAGTCCTTCAGAATAAGCCGTTGATTGCCTGGACAATTGAGGCTGCGCTGGAATCAGAATGTTTTGATCGTGTGTTCGTGACTACTGATTGTGAGAAAATCGCCTCTATATCAAAGAAGTGTGGTGCTGAGGTGCCTTTTTTAAGGAGTGATTATCTGGCTACCGATACTTCTACAAGCGTAGATGTGATTTCAAATTTCATCACTCAATTGTTTGAAAGAAATATTGTTAATCAACTTGATATTGTTGGGTTATTGCAACCAACGTCACCTTTAAGGAATGGTAAGCATATATCTAATGCGTTTTCGATGATGGAAAGTAGGAAAGCTGATGCGGTTGTCTCAGTTTGTGAAGTTGATCATCCTCCAGAGCTATCAAATTTTTTGGACGATTCTTTGTCAATGAATGGCTTTATAAAAAAAGGAAACATTAAGCGAACACAAGACTATAAAACTAGTTACCGTCTAAATGGCGCTATATATTTATTTAATCAAAAGTATTTCAAAAGTTTGGATTTTTATCAAGAAAATACATTTGCATACATCATGGATAGAGGGGTATCTGTAGATATTGATACACTAGAGGACTTTATGCTTGCAGAGGTTTTATTGAATAGCAAAGGTTAGGTAAATCCTTTTAATTAATCCTTATTACTGTCATTTTATTATTTTTATTTTTCGGAAACTACCCCTAATATTTTAAGTATAAAGAGATATGATTTGGGTATAAAGTAAGTGAAAAATTGGAATTACAAAATAGTTTAAGAACAACTTAAATTCTATTATTGATAGGAAGGTTATTTAGGAAAAATAATACTCATCTTCTCCTTCTATAAAGACGTCTAATTATCGATAATGAATGCTACTTCATAAAAGTATAAAAAATAATCTGTAGCAGAAAGGTCACACTAAACCGATAAGGAGTCTGCTGGTTTACAATACAAAAATAGATTGAGTCGAGTGTACTGTGAAAAGCTATTATGTACACTTTAGTTCAACCTCCTAAACTGAAAGACTACTTTGATAGTAGTAACTTAACTACCGATATAACATTAATAAAGCCATTTTTGTGTTAATTGGCTCTCTCCACCAACCTGAACGATACAGATGTATGAAGTGGGCTCTTCTGTATCATCGAAATATAGCCAATGTGAAAGGATTTATAATGTATGGCTATGTACTCAAATACATTAAAGGAGTGGTTTGAGGCTAAGTGGCTCTCGACTTTTTAATATGTTTGAATCTGCCTAGTGTGTAAGAACGCTTATCCTTTAAAAAAGGAAGATAGTTATCTAAGTGCTTTAATCTGGTAATATACACAAATGGATAATAACATTGTGAAAATTTAAGTTCGGGTCGATAAATTATAAATGTTCTTGTATCTTTGTCTATATACAATGAAAATTTAAATTTCTCAAATAGTATCGATAATGAGCTTCCGCTTGTTATTGACATATGAATTATTTTTTAAATGTGAGTGTAATGTTTAATTTTTTTTATGTTGAGTCACCATTACAAATGTTATCTGCTATATCAGCATTAAATAAATTCAATCAACATAACTCAATATTGATTGTTAATATAAGCGATGGTGATAGAGAGCAGAATGATAAACAGATATTAAACCTTGTGGGCCCTGAATGGCACGAGGTTTATATTCAGAAAGTAGTCAGAGGGAAGGTTAATGTATTACTAAAATTATTAAAAAATATGCTTTACTTTGGCTTTAAGTATAGAGGGAATATAGATAAGTATTTTTTTGGAGAGTACAGAAATGTTGAGATGGCTATCATGAATAAAGTGTTGTCTCCAGAAGAAAGTATATTACTTGACGATGGCGCATTTACAATAATTGCTCAAAGTTACTATATAAAAAACAATATTTCACCGTACCCGAAGACTAATACATATAAAATGTTCAAGTTTTTTATTAATAATATAAATGTACCAAATTTATATTCGTTTTTTGAACTAGATCAGTTTTTATTGAACGGGCAAGTTAATTATTTTGGTTTTCAAAATAAAAAAAAAGCAAAAATTATTATAGGCGATGTTTTTTTCTTCGGAACAAAATTTTCTGAAAGTAACTTGATGAATCTCGTCGATGAAATGAATGTATTATCAAATATTTTTGATATGTATGAAAACTATAAAGTATTTTATATCCCTCATAGGGATGAATCTATAGCTAAGCTTGACAAGATTTCACAATTAGGTTTTACAATAAAGAATTTAGAAAAACCTGCAGAAATCTATTTTGATGAAACAGATACAATGCCTGAAATTGTTGCGGCATATTACTCAACTGTTCTATGCACATGTCTTCTTCGGTATGATAATGTCAAATTGCATTCAATTGATATAACGAACTTTCTATTGAAAGAAAGTACAAAGTTCCATGTGGAAGAAACATATAAATACTATAAAACTCTAGGTATCCAGTTGGTTGATATTGAAGTTGAATGATTTTCTATGTGTCTAAATATACATTGATAAAATTATATATGTAAAGGAAATAAGTTGGTAAAAAATTCAATCATTTATGTTTTTAGCTCTATTCTAAGTGCTGCAGTTCCATTTCTATTATTACCCATATTTACTCGTTACCTTTCGCCAGAAGAGTATGGGGAATTAGCTATGTTCAATATATTTACGGTAGCGTTAGGGGCAATCATTGGCCTAAGTGTACATGGAGCTGCGAATAGGCGTTTTTTTGATAATGATATCACTGTTACTGAGTTGGCTAGGTTTAACGGTAATTGTCTATTTATTTTATTTTCTACTGCCATTATAGCTTTAGTGATTTTAACTTTTATTGATACTCATTTAACTGGTTATCTGGGGATTTCTAGTTCTTGGGCTTATTTTGGTTTAGTCAGTGTGTTTTTTAGTTTTTTGTTAAATATTAGGTTAGGGCAGTGGCAAGTAAGGGATAAAGCGAAATTATATGGTCTTTTCCAAGTGGTTAGCTCAATTGTTACCTTTCTATTCAGCTTAGTATTTGTTGTTACGCTACATTTTGGAGCCGAAGGTCGTATTTATGGTATTTTGTTAGCAAGTATATTAGTTGGCCTTGCATCATTCCTCTCTCTTATAAATGACAGGCTTCTCATTTTCAAATATAATAAACAAGATATTATGGAAGCCTTATCATTTGGTGTACCGTTAATACCTCATGTACTTGGAGGCGTTTTATTACTATCAATTGATAGACTTGTAATAAATAAAGAGCTTGGTCTAGAAATGACGGGTATATATATGGTGGCAGTTAGTTTAGGTGGAGCCGTTAATATACTATTAAATAGTATAAATAAGGCTTACGCTCCTTGGCTGTACAGGCAGTTAAAAGAAAACAATAAAAAAGTAAAAATAAAAGTCGTAAAGAAAACCTATATATATTTTATTTTCTTAATTTCAATGTCTTTATGTTCTTATTTTATAGGGCCACCAATATTAAAATTAATTGTAGGTGAAAGGTTTCATCAGGCAGCGAATGTTTTACCTTACATTCTGATTGGTCAATTTCTATTGGGAATGTATTTTGTTGTTAGTAATTATATATTTTATGTTAAAAAAACTAAATATCTATCCTTTGTGACAATTTCATCGGGTTTAATTAATGTTGTTTTGCTTTTAATATTAATTCCTTACTATGGGATTAATGGGGCTGCCTATGCCTTTATAATCGCTAATTTATGGCAGTTTGTTTCTACTTGGATAGTAAGTTCTAAATTGTATCCAATGCCGTGGACTTTAAGAGGGGAGTTATGAGGTTCTTTATGAAATACTTACGTAATAAAAAACGTCAAATGCTAAGATTGTTTTATACAAAAAGAGCCGTAAAGAGAATTAAAAAATACATAGAATCTCCAATTGTAAACTATAAATCAAATTTTAACGATAATACGTATCTTGGTAGGAACTGTCACTTTAACGGTATGGATATAAATGGAGCTGGAAAGGTTGTTATTGGCGATAATTTTCATTCTGGCCCTGAATGTTTGATGATTACTCAAAACCATAATATTAATGGTGAGGCATTACCTTATGATAGTACCTATATATGTAAAGATATTATAATTTCTGATAATGTATGGATAGGTAGTAGAGTTATAATCCTAGGTGGAGTGAGAATAGGTGAGGGTGCTGTTATCCAGGCTGGTAGCGTTGTAACGTCTGATATACCCCCTCTATCAATAGCAGGAGGGCACCCTGCAAAAGTGTTCAGTAAAAGAAATTCAGAGCATTATTTTAAACTCAAGGCGCTAGGATGCTTTCACTGAATTTTGAAAAATCATGACATAAAAACTATTATGTTTAATTGTTGTTAAGAAAGCTTTATCTATCTAAAGTGTCATTCTTGTACTTTCTTCAAGTATATTTTCAAATAAATTGATATGCTTATTTACAATAGCATTCCAACTGTAGTTTTTGACGGTGAAATCATAAGCGTCTAAGCCAATTTTATTGGCAAGGTTTTCTGAATGAAGAAGCTTTTCCATTTCGGTAGCAATCTCGTTAATTGAAACTTTGGTGCTTATTCCAATATTATTTTGTTCAAAATCATCAACGCCACATTCATCAGTAAATATTATCGGTTTTTTCAGCATTGCTCCTTCGAGTACTACTATGCTCATTGCTTCTTTTCGGGAGGGAATTACCATCATATAACACTTCGTCAGTGCCTCTATTTTAGCTTTATGAGCTAGAAACCCTGTAAAATGAACTCGTTCAGATAGCCCTACTTTATGTGCTTTTCTTTCAATTACAGATTGTAAACCTTCATCTGGTCCTGCAAATACTAAGTCAATTAAAGGGAACTGTTTTGATATTTCAGAGAAAGAATCAAAAAGGATATCAGGACCTTTAATTTCATTGAGGCGGCCAAGAAATAAAATAAATTTATTATTAGGTAGTTTGAAAGTATCATCTGTGGAATTTAATAAATAATCTTTTTGGTCAATACCATTTGGAATGATCGTTATGTGTTGGTTGTTATAACAATGACTATTTTTAAACTCAATCTCTTCATCTTTATTTATTGCAATTAATGCATGTGCTTTTCGCAGTAAATAGTTTCCAAAAAAAAGGTTGAAGAGTATTTTAATAAATTTGGAGCGTCCAAATATGCGCAGTGCTCCAGCAGGGCAAATTATATAGGGTACAGAATGCTTTCGTGCATAATAGGCAGTAATTACATTGATGAAGGTCCAGTGAGACATCATGTGTATGCAATCTGAATTTATGACAGCAGACTCAATTTTGTGAAACTCACTAATTTTAGGTAAAAAAAATCGCTTATTAGCAACCTTAAGTAATGTAGTCCTAACATGTTCTAATATTTTTCTGCTGTCTTCTAAGTTGCCAATTTGGAGAGAAAGTAACTCTACAGAATGAGATTGACTAGCAAGATAGCTACATAGTTGCTTTGTTCTTGTTGCCGTACCACCGCCTAGCTTCGAATCAACAACATTATTAACGCAGAGTATTCTCACAATTTATCCGGATCAAAAAAATAACTAATAATACATGACGGAGGCTTAATGGATCAATGTTATTTCATATTCTTTAATAGAGAAGTGTAAAGTGTGATTTTCTTATATGTATTGTGTCTATTTCTTAAGTGAGGCTCATATTGACTAGCTAATTTTGTTATTATGAATAAAACTTTATTTTTGAGGTGGAATTAATGGAAGTGCCATTAGTCAGCGTTTATATATGTACTTATAATCGCTCAGTCTTGCTGAAACGAGCTGTTATGTCCGCTTTTGATCAAAGCTACAAAAATGTTGAAGTTGTTGTTTGTTCTGACAATAGCCAAGATGATACAGATTTAGTTATGCATTACCTGATGAAGACGCATAAAAACCTTAAATACATAAAAAACCCCATAAATAGTGGGGCTTGTGTGTCTAGAAATAATGCGATAAAGCTTTGTACTGGGGACTATATAACTGGGTTAGATGATGATGATTGCTTTTACCCTAGAAGGATTGAATCCTTTATGGAATACTCTAATTTACTTGATAAGTACTCCTTTTTATCATCGTCATACTTCTTTGAAGATAAGAAGCATAAAGTAAGGTGTATTTTAAATGGTGTTGAAGAGATCGACATAAAAAAAATCGCAAAAAAAAATATCGTAGGTAATCAGGTCTTCACTTTGAAACGTCGGGTGCAGGATTTAGGAGGGTTTGATGAAAAGTTGCCTGCGTGGCAGGATCATGAAATGTGGCTTCGGTTAATTTCGTTTCATGGGGCCGCATACAGAATAAACGAGCCCACATACTTGATTGACACATCTCATGATCATGAAAGAATCTCAAAAAATATAAATAAAATAAATGTGGCATTTGAAGCGTTACGTGCAAAGTATAATCACCTGTATAGTGATACTGAGCTATATGCAAATCTAAAAATGAATGTCTATGCGTATCCTGAGTGTCCATTTAATTTATATACAACCTTATCTCATATTAAATATAGAGGCCTCTATTCAACCTGTGTTGTTTTGTATCATAAATTATTGAAATTAAAATCGAGAATTATGAAGTAATAGTCAACTTATAGGTGGATTAGCACTCAAATATCGTTTTTTTATATAGAAAACTATCCTGATAGTGTCACTTTTTGGATTCGTGCCTTCCTTTAGCAGTAAGTGTATAATCATCGCTTTGATTTCATGTAGCTGCATCCATATTGTTTTTAATAGCTAAATGTCTCCATCATATGGCTGAATTGGAAATGTAGGCGATGTATTGTAATTACCCTCACGGCTACTGATATCTGTATATAAAAATTGTATCAGTGATCTAAAAATAGGCAGTAGTGTGTGTAAAACGCATAAACATATTATTTGGTGGTAAAGGTGTTTAAAGATAAGGTTCTATTGATTACTGGTGGTACAGGTTCCTTCGGTAACGCAGTTTTAAGACGATTTCTTGATGGTGATATCGGTGAAATCCGTATATTTTCACGTGATGAAAAAAAACAAGACGATATGCGTAAGGCATTTAACAATAAGAAACTAAAGTTTTATATTGGTGATGTCCGTGATGCTCAAAGTATCTCGAATGCAATGCGAGGTGTTGATTATGTGTTTCATGCTGCAGCGCTCAAGCAAGTTCCATCCTGTGAGTTTTATCCACTTGAAGCTGTTAAAACGAATGTATTGGGTACGGAGAATGTTTTAGAAAGTGCCATTTTTCATGGGGTTAGCCGAGTAGTATGTTTAAGTACGGATAAAGCGGTCTATCCTATTAATTCAATGGGTATCTCTAAGGCAATGATGGAAAAGGTAATTGTTGCTAAGAGTCGTAATCTCATTGGTACTAATACAACAATTTGCACTACCCGCTATGGTAATGTGATGGCTTCTCGTGGCTCTGTGATTCCATTATTTATTAGACAGATTATCGAAGAAGAGCCCATAACCATTACAGATCCTTCGATGACTCGTTTTATGATGACCTTAGATGACGCGGTTGATCTAGTCATACATGCTTTTTTAAATGGAGAGAATGGTGACATTTTTGTTCAAAAAGCGCCAGGGGCAACGATAGACGTATTAACTCAAGCAATTTTTAGCCTAATGGATAAACCTGATCACACCATAAATATTATTGGAACTCGACACGGTGAAAAGCTATTTGAAGCATTATGCAGTCGAGAGGAGATGTTTGTGGCACAAGATCAAGGTGAATATTATTGTATCCCCGCAGATAATCGTGACTTAAATTATTCCAAATTTTTTGATGAAGGGGAGCAAGATCTTTCTATTGTTGAAGATTATAATTCACATAATACCGAACGTTTAGATGTTGAGGGAATGAAGACCTTATTAAGAAAGCTTGATTTTATCGGCGATATTGAGAAAGGAATAACCATTGTTCCAGAGGGCATTTAAATGAAAATATTAATTGTTGGCGCTACTGGGATGATTGGACATACGTTGTGGATGGGATTAAGTCTCAATCATGATGTAAGTGTTATTATTCGCAAGGATAAAAAACAGCTTCCGAATATTCCTAAGATCGAAAATACACAGATATTTGATAATATTGATGTTCTAGACTTTGATAATGTTGATCATGTTATCTCTATAATTAAACCTGATGTCGTGTTTAATTGCATTGGTATTGTAAAGCAATTAGAAATATCAAGTAATCATCAAGTATGTATCGCGTTAAATTCTTTATTTCCACATCAATTAGCGCAAGCTTGTGCTCGTTCAAATTCCCGAATGATACAGTTTAGCTCCGACTGTGTGTTTGATGGGGAAAAGGGGATGTATGTCGAAAGTGATACCCCAAACGCTACTGATCTTTATGGGCGAACGAAAGCGTTAGGTGAAATAGATTATTTATCCAATGTTCTAACCTTGAGAACCTCTTTTATTGGTCGGGAGATTTTTCCACATGGCGGGCTTGTTAATTGGTTTGAGTCGCAAAAAGGTGGGGCGATAAGAGGGTTTTCAAATGCAATTTATTCTGGTTTACCAACAAATACATTTGTTAAAATATTGAATAATTTCATTTTACCTAATAAAAATTTGCACGGTATTTATCATTTGTCAGCAGCGCCTATTGATAAATATTACTTGTTAAATCTAATTAAAAAACAATTCAAAGTTGATGTTGAAATTGAATTAGACAAAACCTTTGTTATAGATAGAAGTCTGATATCAGACAAGTTTAAATCGGAAACCGGATTTGAACCGCTGGTTTGGGAAGAGCTAATTAAAGATTTGGAAATTAATTCAGAATTTTATAAAGAAATTGAACAGTAAAAATACAATAAAATAATTTATAAGTGTTTGATATAACACTATTAATTTGGCAGAAGTAAGGAAATAATATGAGCTTTAAAGTCATGGCAATTGTGGGTACTCGACCAGAAATAATAAAATTGAGTCGAATCTTAAACCTACTTGAACAGCATATGGACACTATTTTGGTTCATACTGGACAAAACTACGATTATGAACTGAATGAAGTTTTCTTTAACGACTTAGGTGTAAAAAAACCTGACCACTTCTTGAATTCTGCTAAAGATAATGCTGCTCAAACTATTGGTAGTGTCATTACAAATATTGATTCAATTCTAGATATAGAAAAACCTGACGCAGTCCTTTTATATGGAGATACAAATAGCTGTTTATCCGTCATACCTGTGAAAAGAAGAAAAATCCCAATTTTTCATATGGAGGCAGGAAATCGCTGTTTTGATCAAAGGGTACCTGAAGAGCTAAATAGAAAGATAGTTGATCATCTTAGTGATATAAACATGGTCCATTGCGAACATGCAAGACGCTACTTGCTAGATGAAGGTATAAAACCTGAAACCATCATTAAAACAGGTTCACCAATGAGGGAAGTCTTGGACTTTTACCAACCTGATATTGCGTCTTCTAATGTGCTTGAAAGGCTTAACTTAGCTCCACAAGATTTCTTTATCGTATCTACCCATAGAGAAGAGAACATCGATTCGGATGTAAACTTTAATAACTTACTGGATAGCTTAAAAGCAATTGCTGATAAATATGGAAAAAGAGTGATTGTATCCACTCACCCAAGAACACGAAAAAAACTTGAAGAAATAGGGCTTGAAAATCTCCATGAAAAAGTAGAGTTTCTTAAGCCGCTTGGTTTTTTTGATTATATCAAATTACAACAAGAGGCATTTTGCGTTTTATCAGATAGTGGCACTATCACCGAAGAATCTTCAATATTGAATTTCCCCAGCATTATGATTCGACAGGCTCATGAAAGACCTGAAGGAATGGATGTTGGTGCTGTTATAATGTCAGGCCTTTCTCAAGAAAGAGTACTTAGTTCCATTGAGCTTGCTACAGCTGAGCATGCTGCTGTTAATATTCATGATTATGAGCCAAATAAAGTTTCTACTCATGTTGTAAAAGTCATTCAAAGCTATACCGATTATATAAACAGAACGGTTTGGCATAAAACTATTTAACTTTAAATTGCTAATTATAAATAAAATTCACACTTAACTAGAAGATTTTAAATGCGTATCGCCATTGTTTCTGATGATTATTTACCAGATAGCACGTTAGTTCATGCCAAAATGCTTCATGAATTAGCTGTCGATTTTACTAAAAAGGGACATGAGGTTTTTGTCATTGCTCCTGGGAAATATAGTCAAAGCGCTAGGTTGATTAAAGATAAAATCGATGGCGTCAATGTTTGGCGCTTTCGATCTAAAGAGACACGTGGCGTTGGGAAAATTAAGAGGGCGATTAGTGAAAGCCTTTTTTCTTTTAATGCATGGTCTGCTATTAAACGTGAAGTAGATGCCAAACCTTTTGACATGTGCATAAATTATGCTCCTTCAATTTTTTTTGGTTTTTTAGTTAGGTGGTTTAAACGAAAGCACAACACGTTTGTGTACTTTGTTCTGAGAGACTTATTTCCCCAATGGGTGATTGATGAGGGAATGCTTTCTGAACGTTCAATTATTACTAAATATTTTCGTTTTTTTGAAAAAATAAACTATGAATATGCTGACGTGATTGGATTAATGTCCGATGCCAATTTAGCTTATTTTCATGAGCTTTACCCTAAGTATAAAAAAATAGAAGTTCTTAGGAACTGGGCTGATATTTCACCGCAACATTCTTCTATTTCAACTATCAATATTAGAAAGAAACACGGTTTAGAAAATAAGATAATTTTTTTCTACGGCGGTAATATTGGCCATGCTCAGGACATGAGCAATTTAGTTAGATTAGCAAAAAATATGCAGCCTTATGAAAATGCCCATTTTTTGTTTGTTGGTCAAGGGGATCAATTTAATTTCGTGAAGAATGAAATTGAGGCTCTATCATTAGAAAATACGACCTTACTTCCATCTGTTAGCCAGTCTCAATATAAAGAAATTTTGACACAAATTGACATAGGTCTTTTTTCTTTAGCTAAAAGCCATAAAGCTCATAATTTTCCAGGGAAACTTCTTGGCTACATGGTTCAATCCTTACCAATATTGGGAAGTGTTAATCTTGGAAATGATTTAATAGATTTCTTGAACAATAAGGATGCTGGAATTGCATTTATTAACGGTGAGGATGATAAATTGTTAGAAGCTGCTATCAACCTTATGGATAACAATGACTTGAGAGTATCTTTAGGTGAAAACGCTTATAAGGTTTTAAGTGAATATTTTTCTGTTGAATCTGCTACTGAAAAAATACTGTCTAAAACGTAATTTTTTATAATGTGACAGTCCTTTAACATTATGGTTTAGCTATATAAATCGGGAAGTTTTGAATGAAAAGGTTATTTGATATAACTGCAGCGATAATTTTGATTTTAACTTTA
>Ga0209396_1002144_pt1 | contig 20975 bp, 12 predicted proteins | sample GOMGulsemesocosm_6_FD_184638 | JGI IMG/M metagenome (GOLD analysis project Ga0209396, IMG submission 184638) | Methane-oxidizing microbial communities from mesocosms in the Gulf of Mexico - GOM8C Gulf of Mexico (SPAdes) (version 2) | ecosystem: Environmental > Aquatic > Marine > Cold seeps...
CTTATTTACATTACACATTCAGATTATATAAAAGCAAAGTTGGCCGCGTATCCAGAACTGTTATGATTTTAAGTAAAACTAATCGCCAGTTCGGCGCTTGGTTTTATATGTTTGAATATATTTGATTACAGCATATTTTGGATAAAATATGATGTAATCATTTAGATGCATATCATATACTTTATGGTAAATAACGCATGTGTTAAATGAGAAAGACTTAGTGAGAATGGATCTATGAAATAGAGTGATGAAGTTATCATACCCTGCGTCTAATTTAACATAATATACATTATGCGCAGTGTTATATAAGTGGAGATATGGGCATTGATATCTGGTAAAATCATTCAATATGAGATTTCTGTCAATCGTGAGATTTTGCGCAGATGGCTAACTGTTTGTTCTAAAAGAAAATATAAATTAACATCAGCTGTTAATCTTCTCAGATTTAGGAAAATCACTATATGTTTTATGAATTTGGAAGCTAGTTTCTTTCTTGAGTAATTGATTCAAATTCGACTTACTTTAATCAACCTTAATTAAAATTTAAGAATGAATCATTTAACTCCTGACATGTGTTATTTACAGTGCTGATATGAACAATAGATCAAACGGCTTTGGTTATACCTAGCGTTACAATAGGTTTTTCAAATAGTAATACGCGATGCTATGTAAAATCTGAAATGTTTTTCCTGTATTGCTACAGTAAAATTTACACAGCGCACGATTGAATCTTATGATTACTTAGAAGCACTCTGTCAAAATAATGGTTTAACTAATCATATTATGGCTCGTCCACTTAATTTGATATTTAAGATACTAATTAAAAATTGAGCAATTTATCTTTATATAGGCTTATTTATCATAAATTAAGTCAGCTATAGCCAATCAAGTAAATATTTTTGTCACTAGAATTTAACTATTTTTATATTGCGGTTATGCTATGAAATTCATATTTCCACTGAGCTAATAGTAAAATCTTGCGCTTTATCAAGCGTTTAGGCTGTATCACAAATCACCCTAGACGACAACTTATAGGTTTTGTTAATTTTGGTACAAACGCCCTATTCTCTTTTTCATTTTATACGGTTGTGATTATACGGTCCTATCTTACTTCTGGACAAAATAGTTTAGAGCTAAAACGTTGAGGAGTCGAGTTCGCATTACAGGTAGTATCTACGAATTGAAACAAACATTTAGATTAGCTGCCACCTAAGACCTACTAGTTAGCTACGAAGTAGCTATTAATGATCATTGAAATTAGTAGCCATAAATCTAAGTCTGTCATTATCACGACTAGATATACCTAATCTTGGATTTAATGCCCATTGTGAAGTATGAACCAGCAACTGCCTAGATTCTGATGTTGACATGAATGAAAATCTAACAACTGTTCCAATGATTTTTTTATTTTTTCTTTTATATAATTCTTGCCATATGACAAAGTGCTGGCTAATGAATTCATCCATCATAGTATCGATTGATTTTACTAGCGTAGAATCACAGTTAGACACGTAGATTTTATCGCCGATGTTAAGTACCTTTGTGACTTCTAGGGCAACAATTCCTCGATGTCCAGAGCCGACTTGTTTCTTTATAATTTTATCTAACTGATTCGATGCTTTTCTTACATTAGTTTCTATATTTTCAGTTGTTGTAACTCGCTTGCATTCGACCCATATTTTTTCATTATCCACTTGTATCCCTGTATCAGATTCTGCATCGAGAATAGCCATGATTCCACGTTCAGGTTTATGCACCTTTGCAGCAAAAGTAGCTTCAAATAAAAAGTTTCTGGCGGTTGTAGATTTTGCAGTTTCTTCAAAAGAGTTTATTGGTCCCTTAACACCTTTTTGTAATTTTTCAGCTATATGCGTTAATTGATCAATCGGTGTGTTTTCAAATGACTTGTATATATCAATGAAATCATATACTTCATGCATTGAGTTAACGAAATCAGGAAACTGCCTTTTAGCTTCATCTATTTCTGCTGTTCTATAATTATCTTTCCAGTATTCAATCATCTTCAAATAATTATTGGTTCGACCTGAACCTAAATTTACGCCAATCCCCTTCATCCATTGTAAGGCATCAGAATAATCCTGAAAAATATCTTCGTACTTTTGAGTCGGTATACTCATAAACACCTTATTTAAATAGTGAAGTTGATAGCAGCTTGTTCTCTCTTAGCGCAAGTATTTTGTAGCGAAACGTAATTAACAATTTTATTCCCGTTTAAAAATATTGTGATGCGGTTACTAGTATTCTATTTAATTAGACAAGCAGAATAGTCATATATTATTTCGAGGTAAAATAATTACCTTAACGAACTTATGAGTAATAGTTAGTCAGCGATAGTTCGCGGGCTTCTAACTGGACAAACTTAGTTAAAGAATATTATTTATCTACGGTAGCTTGAATTAGCTAAGCTAAAAGATCTTAACCAGAGCCCGTTTCAATTCGAGCGAAACATCCCTCTCTAACTATTTCTGATAACGGGCACCAAAACAACTAAGTAAATAATTACTTAACTGAATCTAAGTTTTCAATATTCATCAATAAACCAAAGTCAGGTCCAAAAGCAAAGGTTCTAGAATAGTGTGGCATATTCTCAAGCTTTGTTTTCAACTTATCTCTCAACTCGCTTACTTCGGTAATGCCTGTAATTGTTGCAAGCTTAGTAAAGTTCTTATGCTGCGCAGCCCGCAAGAAGAAAGGCAATTTCTCATAATGTTCTGCATAATGAAGAGTCGCTGGGTACCAATGAACGTCTTGGAGTATAGCCATCATGAATGTGAGTGTTTCTGCTTGTATTATGTCTTTAAACGATATATCAGACCTATCAGCTTGCATCTGAATTAACTCTGCTGCTGGAGAATATAAGTTTTGACCTGGTTTTAGTACGTCTTGGAGAGAGTCGGCATTTCCATAGAAGTTACTAAATGTTTCCAGCTCAGTTCCCCTTTGAACTCTGTCTGGTGGTGCGATATAGCTAGATGTAAAGAGTTCATGTAACGTGTGATAGCACCTTGCTTTTAACAATGCTGCTATGATGTACAAGAACGTTTCATAAACAAATACCGAAGGTGCATCACTCCACCTTTCATTCCATACATTAAGTTCAAGAGGTCTAGTTTTAAGCTCTCTGAGTTGCTCTAATAATCCTATTACCTCTTCAGCTAGCTCATTTTCTGAAGTTGAACCAGCTTCTAGAAGCACCCAGTCACATATCTGATTTCTGACAACTTTAAGCTTGCCACAATCCTCTAAGATTTTATCTCCATAGTTTTCTGTACTAGGTCGTTCTTTTATCCTCAACTGATCAGCGTAAGATACGACAGCGTCTGTAAAGTCCTCTCTATACATACGCAAACATTTCTTGTCTTGTAAAACAGCTTGCTTTAAAGACTCATACTTAGCTCTAGCTTCATTCGCAGGAAGAGGTACATCGCTTATTATGTAGGAAGGCACTGAACCTTTCTTAGGCTTTACATGAAGGGGTCTGCTATACAGCAGCCTAATTAACTGCTCCCAGTTTTCATTGACAGATTCTGGAGTAGAGAAATTAATACCAATCCTAGCATCCATGAATACAGGAGCTATTGGTTCACCATCATCTCCGAACTCACACAAGATAGGAATGAACTTACTTTGCTTTACCCTCTTATAGACTTCGCTTGAGATAATAGTTGACTCTGCACCTACGCCCTTCTCTCTAGCATTGGCTCTCTCTGTGTACTTGGAATCGCAAACAACAAGAACATGCGTTACGTGTTCATCTGTAACCATAGTTTCCATAAAAGCATACTTATCATCACCTTCATTCAAATCATAGATGTCCAGTATTACGTCCACTCCATCATGCGTAAGCCTATCGGCCCAGAGTTTTACCATCTCTTGATGATGCGCACTTGACCAACTGTAAGAAATAAATACTTTAGGTTGTTTTAGTTCTTCTTCAGCCATCTTGTTCCATTCCTATCAAATCCAAATTACGTAAGACCCATGATTTTACAATAGATTTGATGGAATAAGTTAGATGTTCATCTAAAATAAGGAGCTAAGAATCACAATTGCTGTACAAATGGGGTTACTGTATGATTATCTATTGATTTTGGTATTACAGAACTGAATAAACAGAGTGTGAATGAATTTTTACTCTAACGAAAAATAGGTAAATTCGGCTTGGTGTTAGTGCTCGAAGCCAAAGTGTAGGGGCTAAGCAATACTAACACTGTGTTCTTTAATGGTCATGATGATTGTAGAATGGAACAGGTACAGAGCTTAGAGCTGGACATAACCGTGTTAGGTCCTAATGCCAACAAGTTTTATTAGCATTAGGTAAATATGCTATTGAGATTAACGCTTTGTTAGGGATTTTGGACAGGATAAAGCTCAACAGATAGATCAAACAATATAGTTTCAATATCACCAGGGAAAATAATACAACCAGTATCATTCTCCACCTCTTTTGATATTTTTCGATAGAAAGAAAACATTTTAGAAGCCTCTGCTGCCTTAATCACATCGTACTTTTTACGGAGCTGAGAGTTAGTCCCAGTATCATCGTTAATTACCGCAGCTATACGCCAATCCACAACACCATACTTTTCAGGATAAAGTAAACGCAATACTGAAGATGCCATTTTTTGCCTTGCTTGAGAGAAATCGTTTCCCTCCCGCACACTACCCATACCTTTTAGCCGATTTAGGTGACTAAGCACTTTAGCATCAGATTCATCTCTCACGACTGATTTATGAAGATTAGTTAGTGCCGTAGTCATGTAACTAGCATTATTTTTATTAAGATGCCGTTCATAAAATGGATCGCATTTATCACCTTCCATACCATACTTCCACTCTTCAACTTCCAGCAAGTACTCTTTAACTAGAGCACATTCATCACCTGACTGAAATCCAGTTTTCTTTATAATATTTTTTACTCTACGACCTTTATCTATCAATTTTTTAGTCTGTTTATATGAGTCATAGTTCTTGATATTTTCTAATCTTTCCACATATTCACTGGAGTCTAACAGATTAATGTACATCAACTCTCCTATTACCTAACGACGGACTAAACGGGCTAAAATAGTGGGTTATAACGTGTAGCGAAGTTGATATAACCACTGTTTAGTTACTTTAAAATGCCATATTCAGCGAAGCAACTGTGCGGTAGAGTAAGCAAGACAGCGTAGTGCCTAAACTTCAAAGAACACTGTTCGCATTACTGAAAATATAACTAAATCTAGATTAACGCCCAAACACCGACGCAGTTTTATTTTAGGTACTTTTTCAATTCATCTACTAGCAGTAGTGCTTCTGGCTTAGTTAAGTATGGAACTTTAATAGTTCTTGCCCAAAAGAACCCTTTTCCTAAAAATTCACTAACTTTAGAGAATGGCATAAATGACAAGTCCCCATCCCTAGATGGAATAGGAGTTAGAAATTCAACTTCACGGTACCAAGTATCATGGTCTGGTTTATACACCTTGCTTTTAACTTTCCCCGCAGCAACCACTCCACACCATTTGTGCGAGAAAAACACTATATCGCCTTCGTTCACATGACTCACGAACCTTTTTGCATCATCATAAGCTTCCAAACGTCGGTTCTCTAGCATATGCCATATCCCATTTTCATCGTAAGTTCGATTCGTATCGAATAGCACACCTTTAACGTCCCTTGGGTTCTTATGCTTGTCATATGGAGGGGCAAAAAATTCAAAGTATTTTTCGCCTCCAAGTTCATAAATACGATATGGCAAGAACTCAATAGAAAGACCATTTTTCTTCCAATAATCCACTGATGAGATTAATGTTTCATCAGCCGCACTACCAATAATTATTAGATGCTGTTTTTGATTGATCTCTTTTGGCTCCAACCTATGTTCAAGTTCAAAAGCCTCTTGGTGAGCTTCTACCAATGATTTACTTGTACTACCAGCATACTGCTTGAACTTATTATCAAGTTTTTTATAACTCCACTGTCCAGCATCCTCAGCGTACCTAAGCACTTGTTGAACTGCACCGTAGTCCGCAGAACTACGCTTGAGTTCAAAAATTACTAGTTCACCTTGTTCATTCAAAGCATAAATGTCAGCTTCGGCCTGATACAAGCGTTCTTGAAATACAGGCATAAGCTTAGAATCTTCAAACAATAACTCTAAGATGTTGTTCGCTATTAGGTTTTCTAGATCTTTCTCTAATTTTCCAAATGACGATAAATCCTTAAACTCAACAGGTTCAATACTCGATATTTCGTCTTTTTCTTGTTCTAGTTTATATAACATTAATCCTCCTAAGTACATAATGTCCAGCAAAGCTAGCACGTAATTACGCAGTAATTTGAGTAACCGATTTGGTAGTCTGTTAGAGCTTGTTAAGCACTGTCCATCCATTATTCCTTCTTTCGGCGACTATATACTCAATCCATGAGTTATCGCTATTGATGAGATTTAGCTTCTCCATTTGAACATATTTTTTGATTTCCTGAGTGAATCTATCTTTTACGCACGCGTCTTTTCTTGGTTTTTTTCAATAAGGGCTCAGATATTAAGGGCAACGAGTTATCTTCGTTGTTGTCGCCAATACTCTCATCGAACATAAGAAAATCTAGGTTAATTTACCTTTGCTCTAAACCTACTGATATACGTCTTGGGGCAAAAAGTGTTAGATTTTTTGCTAAATGACTAAGCCACGGATTAGTCGAAGTAGCGATCAGTTTCTTTTTCTAACTTTTCCCTGTAGTTCATTTAAGTAATCGCTTAATTGTTTTAAATCAGCCACAATTTCTTCAATTGTGGGGTTTGGGTCCCCCATAGCAGGTGCGCTATCATGACCAGTAAAATAAGTACTGCATTTTGTCATCGCCATATCAACTTTCGCAATATCCGCATCGGTGATGTCTGTTAATCGTCGCAAGCGCTGTGTTTGGATACCACGCTCAAACCTATTGACAACTTTGTTCAGTAGCTTTTCTTCAATCAATCTCTCCCAGCTTTCCCTCAGTCGACCATAGAACTCACGGGAAGCCCTTCTAAATTCAGCATCTGTTCCCTTTTGATCAATTTTTTTTAAATCCTGAAGCTCTGCATTTAGAGCTTTCAAACGCTTACTAGTTGTTAAAGCCTCCCATGGAGCACTTTCACTTACTATTCCTGCTAGGTTTTGCCTTGAACGTTCTAATGCAGAAGTGTCATGGTTAGCGTCCAGTCTCTCGGCAGCTTCAAGCAAGAGTTTGTAGAATACAATATCATGTGTGAAGATAATTACTTGTCGCTCAAGTGACTCTAAAACCAATCTTTCTGCGACACGACTTCTCCACTGATGACTGAGTGAATTGACAGGATCATCAAAAATTACAGCCGACTTTCTATTATCAGCTTTCATCTCTGCCAGAAAAGCAGCTATTGCAATGCAGCGTTGCTCACCCTCACTGGCAATTCTTGATACCAAAGGCTCGCCACCTTCTTCAATCACAAGTTTAAGCTGTTGATTGCCTGCCCTGTTTCTGGTTTTAGCTTTGACTGAAAAACGGATAAACCCAAACTGTTTTAATTCTTTTGAGAAAGCCTCTAACAATGGGGTTATCGCCCTATCCTGATAAATTTGAGATGCTAGTGTTGAGACAGGCCTCGTATTGCACTCACGGCCAAGAGCTTCCATTTTGGCAATAACTTTGTATCTGCGAATGTTACTTTCTATTGATTCACGATTTTCAATGACAAATTTCTTATCTTCCAGGTGCCGCAGCACTGCTTCTTTATTTTGGATTAACGTTAATAAGTCAGCGTCAGATTTGATGTTTGAATGTTGTGACGCAATAGACTCAATCAATTGCTTAAGATCATTCAGCACTGTTACATCTAGCACATCAATTGATTCAGCTAGGCTTGTGGGGTTAAGGAATTGAGGCTTTCTCGAATTAAGTTGTTGAAACAAAAGTTTAAACCGCTTTTCTGATCCTGGTAAAAGTTTCTCAAGCTCGATTAACGCAGCCTTGTGCTCATCAAGCGAAGGTGACTGAGAAGAAATTTTAGTAACGGCATTATTAACTAACTTGAACGCTTCATTTGCTTCAGTCGTTGCACAATCTGCTAAGAACTTACTAAGAGACTTCAATTTCTCTGCGCTAGAGCCAGATATATCCTGGAGGCAAAGGGGGCATGTATCTCCTTCTACTGGTGGAAAGTTAGTGGATTTTGGCTCTTGATCAATAAAGTTTTTAGCCGCATTCCACATTGTTTGCCAGCTAACACCTGCAACCGTATCAAGCGGCAAATTCTTTAAGGTCGCAGCCTTAAGCTCATCGGCTTTTCTCTGCTTTTGAGAGTAATCTGATTGTAATTGCCTGAGCCTGTCGAATGCCTTATCACCCAAGTACCGCAATATGTCAGATGAAATGTTAAACAGCGGTGTTAATAGCTCTTTCTGCTGATTAAGTGACGATTTTTTTGTCTCTGCGGTCTTCATTTTATCTTTGGAGATCTCAAATCGGAGAGGTTCAATGCGTTCAAGCTCCTGGGGGGACACAAAATGCTGTTCCAGTTGAGCTTCATCGCTTTTGGCCGAGAGGTTATTTACAAAAAAGGCAGTGGGACTGGTTGAGTTTAACTTGGTAAGAGTAGCCAACCCATTTCCAGGTATGACGTCTTCGTCAACCCTTGCTTTCACCTGGCTAATGGCCTTGGTTAACTCTGTAAGAAGGTTGAGTCCAACTGGTTTAAAACCCAATGAATCTTCTTTATTTACGTAATGATGAGCAGAGGAACTATCGAACACTCGAATAGCTTTAAGGGTTTCATCTACCTTAGCGCTTTGGCTCCAGCGAAGGGTTTTAGTATTGCCACTTATGCCAACAGTTATGTCAGCTTCAGGTTGTGGATTCTGAGCCGAAAAAACATTACCAAGGATTTGAGGGGGATCTCCGCGTGTTAAACATGCACTCTTTAAAATACTTGAATAACTGGATTTTCCGGCCCCGTTATCACCATAAACGATGAACAGACTGGAGCCTGAAAAGTTGAGAGATTGGTTTTCTGCTAATATCCCAACACCTTTTACACCAGACAACTCAATAAGATCGACAGCCTCACTTTCATGAGTGAAGCCTGTAAAATCCACAGAGGCTTGAGTTGCAACAGACTCAAGAGCCGGAGGCACAATTAGATGAGCGACTCTAGCTACGCAATATACTTCATCCAAATGGCTTTGCTTTAACTCACCATGTGTTAGAGCTAAGCTAACGGTATGCTTCCACCATATGGGTTTGTCTTCTATCCATTGAGCGATCTGTTCGATTGGTGTCATAAGTTATTCCTAAAGTTAAACTAGATCTTAATTTTCAATTACTTGACGGTTAAGATAATACAGGTGCACCAAAGGTTATACAAGTAGACCAACGTCAAGGCAGTGATGCTATTAATTGATTTCTTTAACTTTATTCATGATTACCATCACGCAGTTAATCGTAATTTGCCCAAAGGATTGAGTAGAATTCGTTTTTTTAATCGCCTTTGGGCAGTTGCTATAACTCAAGTTCTAGACAACTAATGGTGAGTCATTTGTTTACGCTTGAAGTGGTAGAGTGATTTTAGTTTTGAAATATTTATAAAAAGAACAATGCTAAAGTGCTAGAATATTTACTTATCCGTTTTACTTCGCTTACTTGCCTCTTTCCAAATATAAATAACGGACTTCAATTTATCCATTGCTAACGAACTGCGTAATTTATCACTTTTCAAATACATATACAGAAAACTTACTTGAGAGTGCAACTTGTTGTTTTATATTATTAAGTGCTTTTTTATGCTGCTTTCGATACTTATCTTCTGATTGGCCATGCTTTTTGGCTATTTGAGCAAAGGTAATGGCTTTAGCTTTTCCATTTTTTTTAGCAACTTCGCATATTGTCGATTTTAAATTAATTATCCAGCGTTCATCATCCGTTAAATCAAGCTCGCTTAGTAACTCATTCATATTAAACGGTATATCGTTATCACTTTTATCCGTGTTTACATATTTTGAGCGGACTATATCGAGCCCTTCACTTTGCATATGTTCTTCTACTGATAATACAACACGAGCTCTGGTCCCAAGTTTTCCGTTTTCATTAAAAAGGCTCCAATTTCGTAATCTTTTATTGCAGTAATTAGACACTGTCATCAGTAAATATTTTGCTATGGCATTTTCACGTTTACTGAGAGAAATATCGTCTCCTAGCTTAAATTCACCAGCAATTATATTCTCAGATAAGAGCATATAACTCTCACTCAAAGCATCCTCAGCAATGAGTTTCATTTCATTGCTACCTTTTGTCACAGCATTTAGCTTCTTATATGTGATTGAAGTAGCTGCGTTTCTAGTTTTAGTTCTTGAAGTGATTTCTGCGAGTAAATCGATTAATAACTGCTTATCTCTGTCAATGGCTTCCATTTTTCATCCTGTAAATTGGAAAATTAATCATTCTGCCTCTTTGATTATTCAACTTTAAAATACCGCCCCCAAAAAAAACCAAGAAAATATGTCCGCTTTTTAAGAAAAGTGCTTATGAAGTATGAAAGCTAGCGTGATGTAAGAAACGCTGACACCTGCATATGCACTTATTTTTAAAATAAAAAAAGCTACTCACTTGAGATCAAAGTGACTATGTTATTTAAAGGAACATGAGGAATACAATATGACAAAATCAATGAACAAAAGACAATATGGTGATCACACTCGCTACTTTTATTCTCACAAAAATAAAAAATTAATGTGGTTAGACGGTAGTTTTGAAAAAAAAGTGGCTCTTTGTTACGAATTTGATTCAAACATTATTGCATATCGTAGTCAACCTTCTCGATATCCGTATGTAGACGAAAAAGGGAACGACCATTTATATACACCCGACTTTTTGATTAAAACTAACTCAGAAACTGAGCCGTTTCATCTTGATGAAGCAAAGATGTCCGAGTATCTAACATCAAATAACTTTGATGCACTTTTACCGTCTATTCGTCATGCTCTAAAAAAAGATTATTCCTTAAACTTAGAAATAGTGACAGAGCATGATATCGCATCAGGACAGAAGCTGAAAAACTTTGCTCATCTATATTATTTCAAGCGGATATCGTTTTCTACTTGTCCCTCTACCACTGAAATCCGTAATGCCATTGGAAATGTTTTTACAATGCGTGAATTAAAAACATTCATAGATTCGTTGAATAAAAATCGTAGCACCATAGGTTGCTTACTGGCTAACAATGTTCTCGATTTTGACTGGAATAGTAAGATATCTAATGAATTAATTTTGGAGATAGCGTCATGAACAAAATTCAAACAAGTCAGTTTAGAGTGGGTGAACAAATCGTGTTAGATAATAAGTTTGGAGTCATCAAGCTATTTGATACTGATGTTGCGGCAATATTCATCGACGATAAAACCTTAATCCAATATACAGTAAGAGAGTTATTGAGTTTATTCAAAGACGGCCGCTTACAGTTCCTTCGGCCTGTTGTTGAGACTGTTGCGACTGATGGGAAAAAATATCGTTTAACTGATGCGAATAAGAAAGAAATAGCCATCAGAACAAATTACTGTCGTGCACTACACGGTGAAGCAACTCCTGGGGCCATTGATACAAGAAAAAGAGTAATTTTAGAGGTTATGCAACGTCATCATTATGCAAAAGGTCCATCGCATCAAACATATTTTCGTTGGTATCATAGATGGCGTGAAGATGAATTTGATATGGCGATTCAAGTTGTAGGAGGTCGCAAAGAGCATATTAGAACATCTGATGAAGCCAATGCCTTACTAGATGAAATAACCAAAAAGTTTTACATGAACAAAAAGTATAGCGTTGAAGCAACATATCGTGAGTACAAAAAAGCGTATGACAAGCTAAATTTTCAAGAAAATTGTATCAGTAAATCAACGGTTTCAAGACGTATAAAAAAACTCAATCGAATAGATGTAATTGATAAACGCGAAGGACGTAGTGCCGCACGAGAGGCTAGCCGTATCACGTTAAAAGGATACGAGTCAACACGCCCGCTTGAGCGAGTTGAGCTAGATGCTGCTCACTTCAATCTTCCACTACTCAATGATGAAGGTTACTACGTCGGCTGTATGACAATGTATTTTGTCATTTGTACTACAACACGAGTGATCTTAGGTTATGCAATAACAGTTGGGAAGAAAGGTGAAAACTCAAACTCTGTTGCACATTCAATAATCAATTCAACACTAGTCAAAGCAGACCCCAATTACCCTTGGGGCGGGATAGCTGACGAATATGTCTGTGACGGTGGTAGTGCATATTTAGCTGAGTTAATTTTTGAGCTAGTTGAAAAGAAACTTAACTCATCACTGACAGTGTGCCCTGTGCGTATGGGTTGGGGAAAGCCCTTCGTAGAATCCTACGTTAGGACTATACGTCAAAAGTTTTTTAAGCAATGCCAAGGGTATTTAGGTAAGTATGAGAGTGGTAAATACCAAGAAAAAACGTTGATCAAATCTGCAAAGTTAACTGTAAATCAAGCAATAACCCAAGTCGCTAATTATATTCGTGATGAATATCATCATGAAAAACACTCTGGACTCAATGGCAGAACGCCAGCTCAAGCCTGGGACGATTTTCATAATAATAATGACGAATTTATAGCACCAACTTTTGCACAAGACTTAGGTGATTACAGCAGATTTAAAGGGTTGTTAGTCAAGAATAGAAAACTGAATGGCGTCAAAGGAATTTTCTATTGCTATCAATGGTACCACTCACAAGAGTTATCTGACATGTATCATTCATTGCACAGCAATACTGAGCAAAAACAAGACATATTTGTAGACATTAATGTGAATACTTTGGATGCAAGAGAGATAGACGTTATAAACCTCAAAACGGGTGAAATAGTAACTGTCGCACATGCACGAGGATTGAATTATCCTGTGTCATTTGCGGAACTTAATGCCGAACGAAATGGAATACAAGTAAGTGAGGAGTTTGGTGTTGAAATCAAAGATGGCATCTATGTAAAACCTTCAACGACAAAATACAAATTCGGAACAGAAATCCCTGTGGCTGATGCGAGTCATAATCCTGAAGATTTTTTTGAATCAAGTGAAGATGAGTCTTTTCAATCAAGCACGAATAAACCTTATAACGATGCGAGTTCGTTTAATACTGATGATGAAGATGATGATACGGATTATATGGAGGTAGAAATTGATGATTAAACAGATACCAACACGTGAAGCGCACACTCTCGCATTCTTGAAAGTGCGATTTAAATACTCACAAGTAAAAAAAGTACATGATGCAGTCAAACGAGTACACAAGACCTGTGGCTATAAAGCAAAGTGTACCATGATACTCGGTGAGTCGAACACAGGTAAGACTGAGGCTGTTAAAAGCTACAAAAAGTTATTTCCTGATGAAGTGACAAATGAAAAGACCAATAAAACAGTGCTCTATATACAACTTGATGAAAAAATAACCCCAAACGGCATCATTACGTTAATGTTATCTGAACTGGGAGTCAACCGTAGTGGCAATGAAGTTGTACGTAAAACTGCATTGCTAGACCTGCTCGAAAGTGTGGGTACTTCTCTAATCATTGTTGATGAAATCCAGCACGTATTACCCGAGCATGGCATCGCAACTACCCAGGCTTGTGCTGATTTTTTCAAAACTTTACTCGATAAAAGTAAGGTACCTGTAGTTTTTGTGGGTCTTCCAAAATCTATGCGCTTGTTTGACGTTTATATGCATAAAGCGCCTAGTAAAAATAAGAAAAATACAGATACTCACAATCTTACAATTCACAGAGAACAAGACCAGCTGAAACATAGAGCATTGAATGGGTACATGCTCAACCCTATGGAATACAAATCAAATAGTTGGACCGGTGTGTTGCAGCAATATTCAAAAATTATAGGTATAAAAGGTAAGATATTATTGAACCCTAGCGTACAGTTTAGGCTATGGGTAGCGACGACTGGATACATAGGCCGGTTATCAAATGTGATTGAGCAAGCTCTTGAACAACTAGATAGCGATGAAAATTTATCTTTAGAACACTTTCATACTGCATATGATATTGCGAACACATGGAATAAATCATCCTTCGAACCTTTTTCTGATAACGTAACAACTGCACAGTTAAATGCAGCCAAATTGCGACTCATTAAGGAATTTGAAAGCCATGTGTAATCTATTGCCTAACCGTCCTTTTCCGTTTAAAGATGAATCACTCAGCGGTTATGCAACTCGTCTTGCTGAGGCAAACTTTTGGCCGAATCCCGTTGTAATGTTTCGAGATATGAAATTAAAACCCTTTGCTTCAACTCAAAATAGCAGTGCTAACTTAAAGAATGCATTAATATATTTATCTGGTCATAAAAAGAAGATTAATGCGATGAGGTTTACAAAAAATCTCAGTGTATTTGACTCCGATATAGATAGATGTTTTCGACGCATCGAGTCCTTTAGCCCGAAAATCTGTGTCGAATGTATTAAAGAGGATGGTTATATAAAAAATGATGTTTCATTCAATGGGCTAGATCATTGCTTAAAACATCAAGTACAATTTTTGAAAGCATGCCCAGAATGTGGGAATAAATTCGCCTGGAATTCTGATTTATTATCTTTAACTTGCTCGCATTGTCAAACTGCAATTAAACAAGCTAAAAATAGCCCCGCCCCAAAATATCTAGCATATATTTATGATCACTCAGCAGCTGAAAGAATAAGAATTGTTCAAGATTTGTTTCTCTGCACACAACGAATAATTCGTCCGTTGGACTCAATTATTGATATCAGGGAACATGTTCCAGAGTTCGATAATTGGTCTGAAATTTTGGAGTGCGCATACGAACAGCTAAATGATACGACACAAATAAAAAAATGGATTAGCTATCAAGCGCAACATCGTAATAACTTGCAACCGATTGGAAGTAATGCAGTATTTCTACCTTTACTGATTTTACAACAAAGTCTACGTCACAAGTGGCCTATTGTTGATGTTAACCCTGCAAATGTAGAAGCAAATGATGACTATATTCCTAAATTTAGTAATGAGTACCCGATCCCCAAATTCAGACTAGTTAACAACCCGTCGGACTGTTTATTGCAACAACAAGTCGGGACTAATGCTTTAAAGCTTGTTTTGGGTGGAGATGATTTCACAATTTGGAAATTAGTAGAGGCTGGAATTGTTAAACCAATTAAAGAAGTTCGAGTAATGCGCAGTGCAATTTTTCAATTAGATGAAATCGTAAATATGATAACCGCCTGTTACCAAAAAAATGATGCGAATGTTCTTAATAGAAAGCATTACCGAGAACGATTACCAAATGCCCTTTTAAGCGATTTAGATATATTGACAAGAATATCTAATAAAAAGCTGACAGGTTCAGCAGCCAAAAGTGGCTTAACAACTCTCGATATGTTTGATATTACAAGCACGTGTTATGAAGAGCTTTATGAAGAGTCGATTCAAAAACTAAGAAATATGACAATTTCAAGCTGTACTGTTAAGACAATATTGAACCTAGATATTCGTGAATTAACTCATTTACTAAACACAGGACAATTGCATACAGAAATTATAAATGGGAGGCGAGTATTTAAAGGGCAGGAAATTGTTAGTTTCATGCAAAGTAAGGCCTTGTTAATCAATCAGTTGTAGTGACTCAGTCACGATTTGGCTCTGCCGATAAGACGACTTGACTAGATAGTACAAATAGGCCACTGATAGGTCGAGGTAAGACCCATTAGATTTTGTAGGGTAAGCGAAGGAGTCTAACGAACGCCCTCACCACCGATTAACCATAATGTAGTCGAACAGTAACACAAACTACAGTATCCGATAGAAGTACTAGGTTTATCACCATTATTAAATATAATGTTGAATTGTTTATCTAACACTCCAAATAAAGCCTAATTTATTCAGAACAGCCACCTTGTCGGCGTCTAAGCAGTTGTTATTAAAATCATATCTGCGAGAGACCACCCTCGTTCCAAGTCGAAAACCATCGTCTGTTTTGTAGTTAGCTGGTACCAATGCATTGCCCATCTCAGCAATATAATTTTTAAGGTGACCAATAAATTCTTGCCAAGAATACTCTTCAGTATCCCAAATGAAGCCTAACTCATTTAGTTCGGCTACCTTCGTAGTTCCTAAGCCGTTTTCCTTAAACTCTTTTCTACGCCGGCTCACCCTCATTCCAAGTGGAAAACCATCGTCTGTCTTGTAGTCCTTTGGTACCAGGGTATTTCCCATCTTAGCAATATAATTTTTAAGGTTATCAATAAAGGTTTGCCAAGAATACGCTTCAAAATCCCAAATAAAGCCTAACTCATTTAGCTCGACTACCATCGCAGTTTTTAATCTGTTCTTCTTGAACTCCTGCCTTCTTTCGCTCACCTTCGACCCAAGTTTAAAACCATCGTCTGTCTTGTAGCTAGCTGGTACCAAGGCATTGCCCATCTTAGAAATGTAATTTTTAAGATGGAAAATAAATTCTTGCCAAAAATACGCTTCAACATCCCAAATAAAGTCTAATTCATTCAGCTCGGCTACCTTCGTGGATCCTAATCTGTTTGTCTTGAAATTCGTTCTACAGACATTCACTCTCGACCCAAGTTTAAAACCATCGTCAGTCTTGTATTTAGCTGGTACCAAGGCATTGCCCATCTTAGTTAGATAATTTTTAAGATGGCTAATAAACTCTTGCCAAGAATATGCTTCAACATCCCAAATAAAGCCTAACTCATTCAATTCGGCTACCTTCGTGACTCCTAATCTGTTTTTCTTGAAATCACTTCTGCACTTGCCCGCCCATTGGCCAAGCGGAAAACCATCGTCAGTCTTGTTGAGCTGTGGTACCAAGGTATCACCCTGTTTAGCAATATAAGTTTTAAGGTGAGCAATAAATTCTTGCCAAGAATACGCTTCAACATCCCAAATAAAACCTAAGTCATTCAGATCGGCTACCTTCGCGGCTTCTAACTTGTTTTTGTTAAACTCAGATCTACGCCTAATCACCCTAGACCCAAGTGCAAAATCATCGTCAGTTTTGTAGTTAGCAGGTACCAAGGCATTGCCCATCTGAGCAATATAATTTTTAAGGTGATCAATAAATTCTCGCCAAGAATACGCTTCAACATCCCAAATAAAGCCTAACTCATTCAGTTCGGCAACCTGCGTTGCTCCTAATCTGTTTTCCTTGAAATCACTTCTGCGCTGGCTCACCCATTGGCCAAGTGGCAAACCATCATCAGTGTTGTATTTAGCTGGTACCAACGCATTGCCCATCTTAGTAAGATAATTTTGAAGATGGCTAATAAGTTCTTGCCAAAAATATGCTTCAATATCCCAAATAAAGCCTAACTCATTCAATTCGACTACCTTCGTAGCACCTAAGCGGTTTTGATTGAAATCCGTTCTACGGCTGCTCACCCTCATTCCAAGTGGAAAACCATCGTCAGTCTTGTAGTCCTTTGGCACCAAGACATTGCCCATCTGAGTAATATAATTTTTAAGGTGGCCAATAAATTCTTGCCAATAATATGCTTCAATATCCCAAATAAAGCCTAACTCATCCAGTTCGACTACCTTCGTAGCACCTAAGCGGTTTTGATTGAAATCCGATCTACGGCTACTCACCCAGCCACCAAGTGGAAGACCATCGTCCGTCTTGTAGTCCTTTGGTACCAAGGCATCACCCTTCTTGCGAATATATTGCTTTAAGGCACTCAAACCTATATTCCAGCCGCCTAACCTAGCAGCAAGAGATCTTAACACGTCCCTTACATTACGGAGTTCATCAATAATTTGACTATCAACTACAACTTTTCTAAGACCATCTTTAGTGCGTGCTTTATTTTCTTTTGCTAACGCATTATCCAGCCTTTTTTTAAATGAATGACTACCTGTATTTTCAGCATTATCTACCAAATCAAAAATGACCGGCTGAATACTTGAACCACTGCTCAAACAACGCCCCATTTGCTGTAAATAAACAATTGGCGATTGGGTTTTACGCAACATCATCACGCAATTAACACCATCCAAATGAAGTCCCTCATTAAACATGTTAATTGAGAACATAAGGTGTATACCCTTATCAGTAGTGGCTGATTTAAACTTTTCCAAATCACTTTTAAGGTCGTACGGATTTAAATTACTGTGAGCAATGTAATGCTCAACTCGTACATATTTATCACCTTTCTTTTTTGCAGCTTGCCTAAACCACTTACAAGCATCATCAACAACATTAATAAGTTGCTCTTCACTCTCGCAAAAAATCATATATTTACCATTCATAGATGGCAAGTGCTTATCAAGTAACTCAGGCACACCACTCGTTTTAGACCAATCTAGACACATCGATTCAGCTTGACCAATTAGCTTTTCTTTTTCTAAATAGTTAAGGATTTTATTTTTTGCAATCTTATCGAGCATGTCACTTTTTATCGCATCAATATCAAATAATCCCGAAATATACTTAGGTGCTAATAATATCTTACGGACAATTGCCTCTTCTAGAGACAATTCATTTGCACAGATATCATTGAAGATCTCGGTACGCATATCACGATTATCATCAAGAAAACGGACGGGTGTTGCTGTTACCCCTAATACTTTGGTTTTCTTGTGACAGTTCATTAACTTATCAAATGCCTTTCGCCACTCAGCATTCCCAATACGATGAAACTCATCCAATACAATAAAATCGTATTTATCAACGATATCATGACTCCTAACTTGGCTCAGCAAGCCAGGATAAGTCTGATATGTGACTTTATTTAAGAAAGGAAGTAACCCTCGCTGTTGCTCATTAATATGATTAGATGGAGATAGAAAAAGTACATCATCATCTGCGCGTTCAAGTAATGCTTTACCGACTAAATATCGTTTGCCAGTACCCGTAGCTTGCACGATGGAAACCCGTTGGTTAGTTTTAAGTAATTTACTTGCCTTATCGAAGGTATCTTGATTATGTGCATTAAGTTGTAGTGTTGGAGAACCATTATCCTTTCCGTAAGTAGCCAATAGTTCAGCAATATACTCCCAGCTTCTTAAGTTCATGTTATAACGCTGTAGAGCCATCGCGTTTTTAACAAAACCACTTGTGCAGATAATTTCAAATTCATGACAGTCATAACGCGTTGATGCATTTTCCTCAAACTTTCTCAATTCTGTTCTGGTATCGTCATAGTTTAGAGGGGTTACATGATTTTTAACTTGGATTATCTTAAATATTCTATCTGGTTTTTCTGGTACAAAAACGAGCACGTCTGCACCACCATCATTTTTACCGGCTTCGACACCAGTTTTATAACCATTTTTTTCATATAAGACTGAAATAAACGTTTCAAAAACATAACCTTTTTCTTTTGATGGTAAATTCATGAGTACATTTTTAATTGCCTTCACATCGCCCTTTTTTTCAAGGATAAAGTGATGCATTAAGGTGGGGTCTTCAAGTTTATTACGACCTTTCTCATTGCGAATAATATCTACATTCTTATTTTTGGGCATCATTCCATTCACGCTTATTTCATTCAGACTTATAAACACAACTATAGCCAAGAACTATATCTACAGATTTGATTAACAACAAGTTATACAATTATGGTGGCTAAGCAATACTGACCACCGTTTTAGATTCATGTCTGTAAATCATGTTATACGAAAATCGATTCCTAACATTAGCAAATATAGGGCAAACTTATATCAAGACATTATCAGTGAGTCACAGTAACAACTCACTTTGGGGCATAAATGAGTTAGAAAATGGCAGTAGTGTAAGATCAGATTGAATCGTACCTTCCATAGCGTCAGTTCGTGTATGAGCTAATACAAATCAGTTATATGTTTGCTCTTCCCCTTCTTCAATTCTAAATACTTGTGATTCTTTCAGGCATAGCTAATCAAATTATATTAGCATAGACTTCACCGACTTGAGCACTATGACCAAATTGATAACGTTCCGCTTTCGAGCGTTTTATACCGATACATCGCAGTTATCTATATCAATCGAACCAGCATCAACTTTCCACTGTTTTAGTTTCCCGCGTTGAATTAATGCACGATTATAATCAGAGAAATTTGTAACGCCGTTCTTCGGCTACCTCATAAAGTAACCCTTATCTTATATAGAAACTTGAATAATACACACCTATCTATTATAGTTGTTATTGTATACTCATTTCAGCAACATGTTGTTTATAAAAGAAAAAATCTCAACTTAGAAAAGTTCTCGTATTAAATGACTAGAAATACCTCATTTAAATCTTACTTTAAATGAGTAACTTATTGATTCTAGTCATGTGAAAATCTCATCTTAAATAGTTTTTACCATATCAAAACCCTGTCCTTGGTACTTCAATTTGCTATCAAAAACTCGTGCGCTACGTGAAATCTAAAATGTTTTGCCAGTATTGTTACCGCAGATTTTACACAGCGCATGTTCTATTTAGACATTTGATTATTAAAAGCTTTGTCTAATTGCAAATGTTCCAACTCCTTTAAACACGCGAATACTTTTACACAGCCAATGAAGTTTTCTTCATCACCATCGACTAAACCTTATGACAAAATATTTTCAAACAGAAACAAAATTGATTCATAAATATGATCATGCGCGTTAGATATTTATTATTCGCTTCCAGATATCGTCCACCAACGTATATAAAAATTACAGAGCTATCTATGTGATTAACTATCAGCGCTGTCATGTCTACTTTTAAATCATATTCTTTGAATGCGTCGATAAGCGAGATCTGAGTTTTAACTTGGTAAATCAGTCCAAATTTAAGTCTGGTTATTGATTTGACGCGTTTTGCGTTAAATGGACTCACTAGGATCTATATTGCAGATTCAAAATTCACGTAGCATTATGTGAAAGTGATTGTTTATTGAGTTGATTGTCATTACGAACTGGAAATACAGGAATGCATAAAATTTGGATGCTAATACCCTATTC